>SMTZ1_10005551_pt1 | contig 14185 bp, 12 predicted proteins | sample DeeMarSWOR136_30_FD_25667 | JGI IMG/M metagenome (IMG submission 25667) | reverse complement strand
TCTCCAGAATCCACGTGCAGAGGATCACGATAAATGCCGACGAGATCAAGAGCACGAGAAAGAAGTTATACCAGCCGACGTGGAGATGGATGGCCTCCAAGAGGATAAGCATGGCTGCGATACACACCAAAAGGACCCACTGGATAAAGGATTTTCCCCTCATTTCAACCCCTCTAATCCGTTTTGCCCCTCAATTTCTCATACACGATAAAACCCGCCAGTATGGCGATACCCGCTATGTTGTAACGCAACTGAGGCATGAAGAGCATGACAGTGACGGGAATCAAACAGATCCGCCAGATAACGTCCACCCTCCGATACAGCCAACCCTCCGTGGCGATGGTGAGGGAGAAGATCCCGATGAACGCCATGAGGATATTTCGAATAATATCAGCCGGTGTCCCCACGAGTACCATCCCGGGCACATAGACGAAGACAATGGGTATGATGTACTTGGCGAAGCCGAGCCGGAAGGAGGAAAAACCCGTTTGCATGGGGTTTGATCCGGCAATCCCCGCCGCGGCGAAGGCGGCCAGGGCCACGGGAGGGGTAATGGCGGAAACCAGCCCATAGTAGAAGGCGAAGAGGTGGGCGGCAATGGGCTCGACCCCCATCTTCACCAGGGATGGAACGACCAAGGCGGCCACGGTGATGTATACCGCAGTGGTGGTCAGCCCCATTCCCAAGATGAGGGCGGCGATCATGGTGAGCACGAGGGCGACCCAGAGCCTCCCCGCCGCAATGTCGATAATGAGGTTGGTGAATTTGAGCCCCAAACCCGAGACGAAGACGCACCCGATGATGATGCCTGCGCACGCACATGCCACAGAGACGGGAACCGACTTAATGGCCCCATCCTCCAGGGCGCTCAGGATGCCGATGGGGGACATCCGGGTCTCCGGCCTCAGGAAGCTCAAGCCGAAGACCGAGAGGATGGCCAGAAACGCCGCGTACATGGGGGTGTAGCCCAAAACTAACACCACGATGATGACCACAAGGGCGATCAACAGATGTCCTCCCCTCTTCATCTCCTTCTTGAAATCCGGCAGATCCGCCTTGGGGAGTGAAACGAGACCTGTCTTTATGGCCTCGAAGTGCACCATGACGAAGATGGAGAAGAAATAGAGCGTCGCCGGTACGATGGCCGCCGCGCATACCTTGAGGTACGGGACGGCCAGGAATTCGGCGATGATGAAGGCCGCAGCCCCCATGACCGGTGGCATGATCTGCCCCCCGCTGGAGGCACAGGCCTCCACAGCGCCGGCGAAATGGGGCCGGTACCCTACTCTCTTCATCAGGGGAATGGTGAAGGAGCCCGTGGTGACCACGTTGGCCACGGCGCTGCCCGATACCGTTGCCATGAGGGCGCTGGAGACGATGGATGCCTTTGCCGGCCCTCCCACCCGGTGGCCCGTTACGGCAAGGGCCAGGTTGATGAAGAACCTCCCGGCCCCCGAACGAATCAAGATCGAACCGAAGAGGATGAAGAGGAAGATGTAGGTGGCCATGACCATGATGGGGATTCCGTAGATGCCGTTTTCCCGCATGAAGATGTAGTCTAAAATGGTAAACCAGGAGTTGGGGGGCCCGAAGAGGATCCCGAAGAAGTGGTCTGAGAACCTGGTTTGGATCAGAAAAAAGGAGGCGATGACGACCATGGCCCAGCCTACAACGCGCCGCGTGGCCTCAAGGAGGAGGAGAATCAATATGGTGCCGGCCCAGATATCCCAGTTCGTCAGGTCTCCCTGGCGCCAGATGAATTTCTCAATGTCGTAAAGGGTGTAGACCTGGATGGCAACGATCAGGAGGATGAGGAGCATATCCACGTAAAAGGTCCAGCGGATGGGATCCCTCCAGGACTTCCTCCCCAGCGGGCGGAAGAAAAAGGCCAGGATCATGATGAGGGCCAGATGGGTCGACCTGAAGGAGTGGGCCTCCACGGGTCCCGCATATCCCGTAAACAGGTGATAGAGGGACAACGCGATCCCCGTACCCGCGATGAGAATGGCGATGATATGATGAGGGGTCAGTCCCTCCTGCCGTATGAACCACTCCAGGGCGGTCTCTTCCTTCACCTCTCCGTAGGTCATTTCTTCCTTTTCCACGATAAAACACCCTTTCCCCGATTACAGGGGGAGGAGGGGGAGGTTCATGATCTCCCCCTCCCACATTCGATGAAACATCCGTGGCTTACTTCACCTTCACCCCATGTTCGTCGTAGTAACGCTTGGCACCGGGATGAACGGGGATCTTGCAGCCCCTCAGGGCATTCTCCAGGCTCACCTCGGCAATGGCCTTCTTCTTGATCTTGGCCAATTCGGGCAGGTTCTCGAACATGACCTTGGTGATCTGATAGACCATGTCGCCCGAGAGATCAGCCGAGACAAGGAGCGAGGTCACGGTGCCAATGGTTGGGATGTCCTCGGTCATCCCCTCGTACGCGTCCTTCGGGATCACGGTCTGCATATAGCCGGGATGCTTGTCTAGGATTTGCCTCATGTGCTCCTTGTCGACGGGAAGCAGCCTGATGCCCGGCCTGAAGTTGAGGTCGATGATGGTCGCCTGGGGGCAGGAGGTCATGAACATGGCCGCATCCAGGTGTCCGTCCTTCATCAGGGCCGCCGAATCGGTATAACCCACGAAGTTAATTACCCCGCCCTTCTTCTTGATGCTGTCATACGTGATGCCGTATGTTTCCAGCACTGATTTAGCCGCCACTTCCCCGGAAAATCCCGTCTTTCCGGGGACGATCCGTTTGTCGGCCAGGTCGGAGTAAGAACTAATGTTGCTCTTGCGGGGCACTGCCACTTGAAAAATGGCCGGATAGAGGGAGGCCAGGTAGCGGACTTTGCTCAGCTTCTTCGTGAAGGGAGGACGACCATTGTACGCGTCGTAGAGCGTGTGGGAATAGGACCACCCCAACTGGGCATCTCCCCTCTGGATGACTTTGCAGTTACCTACCCCACCTCCGGGGCCGTTGGATGTGAAAACATCTTTGATATTAACCTCGAGCAACGTCATGATCCCCGAACCCAGGGGATACCAGGAACCCCCTTCGGGGCCCGAGACCATTTTGAGGAATTTTCTCTCCTGTGCCATGCCCGTGCCGAAGCAAAGGATGAGAGCACCAATAACCGATACAATGATAATTTTTCGCATCTTTCCCTCCTTTCTTACGCTCAAGGCTGCACCATCAGGTGAATCAGTAGTTTTCCGTTCTCACCCCCCTTCCAGTTGATCTCCCAGGGTTAGATAATCAGTCCCTGGGGGTCGATCCTCTCCCGCAAAAGGAACAGTTCCTCCACCGTCGGGGGCTTCTCCTCCACCGCCCTACTCAGGTCGATTTCGATGTCCATCTCTTCCTGGACCTGCTGGGGACGAATCCCCGGATAGGTGTGGGAAAGGTACATCTGTTTGGATTCGTCATCGAATCTCATTACCCCCATGTCCGTGATCACCATGGTTGGCCCTCCCTCCGGAAGTCCCGCCTCCTCTCGCCCCCCGGGCCCCGGAATCCACCCAGGGGTAGATACGTAGTCCACCCCCTCCACGAACTTCCTCTTCTCCTGTTTCATGAAGATGATGGTTCTCCCCGCGTAGGAGGCGGCATCGCATGCCCCTCCACAGCCGGGAAAACGGACCTTGGGACGCCAGTAATTCCCGATGCATGTGGTATTGAGATTCCCGTATCGATCGATCTGCGCGGCGCCGAAGATGCCCACAACCCTTGGCGCCGTAAAGGGATTTTGCAAAATCCCGAAGGCCTCGGCTAAGCCCGCGTTGATGCTCGTTCCAAACATTACCCTGGGGTCCCCCACTGAGAGGGGGAGCTCCAAGAGCTGGGAGTCGATCCCTCCCGTTTCGAAGAAGATGATGCTGTGGGGAGCGCTGATATGTTTGGCCGCCATGGCGGCGGCCATGGAGATCCCCGTTCCGCAGAAGACAATATCCCCATCCCGAATCTCCCTGGCGGCTACCAAGACCATCATCTCCCGAAACGAATACTGGGGCACTTCTACCTCCTGTCCAACCTAGGCCTATAGCCCACCTTGGGGTCCGCTTTGATCTGGGATAGGCGATCCTTTCCGACCTTCTCAAGATACCCATCATGGGATTTGACCCCCAAAACGTATTCATCCAGATATCGCCGAAAGGTTCCATCGTCGAATGCCATTTCCCTATATAAGTTGAGGTGGAATGGGTCGTAATCGTAGTATCCGTAGCAGGCCGTTGGATGGGCCCCATAGGGAACGATAACAATAGCATCGACCATGAAAAAAGGGATCTGATTTTGATCGGGATTCTCCCGAATAGCCCCCGTTTCTAACAGTTCCTCACAGGAGACGATTAAGTACTTGGCCGCCTTGGCTTGCTCTACATCGGTATAGGTCAACCCCTTGATCCTTACGGTCCCCTGGGAATCGGCCTGCTGTGCATGGATCAGGGTAACATCCGGATTGATGGCCGGGACGAGGACGATCTTCTCATCCCTTCCATCCCGGGTAAAGGGGTTATTCACTGCGAACATCTTTTTTTCGGGTATTTTGGGGTTGCTTTCTCGAAATTCCGCATCGAACCCCCATTTCTTGACCACATCCGTTCCCAGTAAGGATCGGATGGGCATGAAAGGGAGGCCCATGGCCCCACCCAAAAACCTCAGGGTCATCTGAAAATTGGTGTAATCCTCGAAATGGATTTTTCCCCCCTCGATGGCCTTTTTGAACCGAATACCACCTCCCGGGGAGAATCTGGCTGTCCCTCCATAGCTAAGCTCAATGGCATCCGCGCACCCCGCGCCGATGAGCAGATCGAAGGCCTGGCCGTGGGAGTGGACGTAGATGTGAAGGTGTTTCTTGCCCTGCCTGATGATCTCATAAGTCAGGGCCATGGGGTTCCTCGTTATGGTGAAACCCCCAATGGAGATATGATCCCCATCGTGCACAAAACGACGAATTGCCTCCGAAAGGTCCATGACCTTATTTTCGGCATTCATAGGCGCTACTATGCCATCACAAAAGGGAAGCCTTGTCAAGCAATTTTCAAAGCCAGGAGGCTGTCCTTTGCACTTTCGTAGGATTTCATCATGATTGGGATAACCGGATGGGGAAAGGGGGTGAATGCCCTAGTCGGTCTTGGTCAGCTGTCGCTTATCTCAATTTTTGGGGCAACGTGTGGCCTGGTGTCCTTTGAAAAGCCATAAAAGGCAAGTGTGATTGCGATTCCCAGAAGGCATGATGAGAAGGCGATATGGTAGCCCCTTGGCGGATAAACCCCTCCCACCTTTGGGAATACCTCGATGATCTTCCCCATGACATGCATATAACCCGCCGACCCCATCATGCTAAAGAAGTTGATGGCTGTCATCGCGGTGGCGGACATTCGAATGTCAAAGAGCTCTTTGATCTGGGAAAAGAGGACCATTCCAACGGACACAGAGAAACCCAGGGAGAAAAAGAGTCCATAGTAAAATACCTCATGGGTAATCCGCGTCCAGCCGGTAAGGAAGAAGATTCCCGCGGCATAGGTGAACATTCCCCCGATCACTACACTTTTCCTCGAGCGAAAAACCTCGTCGGAGAACCTGCCACCTATGGGGGAGCCGATGATAGCCCCGAAGGACATCATCATCAAGATGTTTCCAGCCCTTAAAGGTGAATATCCCAATACATCCATCAGATAAGGGCCGCCCCAGAGCCCCTGAATGGCAACGAATGTCCCGTAACGAAAGAAGTTGATTGCAGAAATCTGCCAGAAGGCCAAGCTGCGAAAGATCATTCTCAAGGAGACACGAGGGGGGATATATTCCTTTCTTTCCGAAGCACTTCCCATACCCTGGTCACCGCTGGTGCCCTCAGGTCGGTCCCTTACGACCTTGAAAACGAGAACACATGTAAAGGCTGTCACGACCCCGATAATGACAAATGAGCTCCTCCAGCCCAACTGGGCAACCAGATATGCCAAGGGAGAGGTGGCCAGGATGTTTCCCAGTGTCCCCACCGAATAGGTCAAGCCAACCATGGTGGCAAATTTGTCGGGAGGGAACCATGCGGTGAGGGCCTTGAAGGTGCCCATGAGAACACATGCCATGCCCAGGCCGATTAAAAACCGGGCAAAGAGGGCCAAGGTGAATCCTTGGGAAAAAGCGAAGAGAAAAGCCCCTAGGGCGCTCACCAGCGGGAGGAGGGTGATCATGATTCGAGGCCCTATGCGGTCGAGGGCGGCTCCCATGGGTATCTGAACAGTCGCAAAGGAATAAAAAAAAGCGCCCCCCAACAGACCCAAACTTTCCGCATTCAGTCCTAGATCTCGGACCAACTCCCCGGCGATTACTGCATTGGAGACGCGGTAAAATTGGGAAATGACAAACATCAAGGATAGTACGGCAAAGATGGCCCAACTTTTCCCGCCTCTTCCGATGGCTGTCTCCACCACGGATCCTGTTCCCACGAGTTACCCTCAGATCGACGGTGCCATTATTGATCGATGGGAAAACCCATATTGGCTTTGTCACCTTGTTTTTGGCAGTGACAGCCATTTTACGTTTTGGGGGAGGACATATCAAGGTCTTTTATTTGGGGGGGAATTGCTTCTGCTGGTTTCATCCATTTACTGGGTAATAGGGATACAAGGGATTGTAAGGTAAGGATAGGGAGACTTTTTTCCAAGGGGTATCATCCTCTCCTCTTGTGAAACGGAGAAAGAGATGACGTAAAACTATCAATTTCATCGAAGGAATTTCCATGGATGGGAATTCTGAAAGAGATAATAGATGGCACCAGACTTTGGGATTGCGAGTAGCCCTACTCACACATAGGGTGACATTCACCCATGAACTTCGTAGGCACACGTGGGGCAGAATAGGTGTTTGGTGATACGGTGATCCAGCGATTGGGCATCTCTGTTGGGAAGCTCTTTAATACGATCTTGTTCTTCTTCCTTCAGATCGTTCCAGCGTTTCAGCTCGGCCTGACATTGAGGGCACATCAACCTCTCCTTTCATCCTTTCCCGGTTTGCAGACTTGAATAGTAATAGTCTCTATTGTACTGAAAAACTCATGAATACACAATGATAGAATCTCGTGCCTAATCTTGACAAAGGAGATGAAAATAATAAAGATAGAACGAAACGATTTTGCGAGAACACTTACTATTCTGTGCAACTGGAGGAGATGGGATGAAAGTCGAAGAACTTGAGGAAATCATTAAGGGCAGACGTTCCGTTCGTCGATGGAAGAACCAAGAAGTTTCAGAAGATGTGCTTGTCCGCGCTGTGGAAATGGCGACCTGGGCACCAAACGGCGGCAATTTCCAGGAATGGAGGTTTAAAGTAGTCACCAATCGGGAGGTTATTGTTCGGATGGCTGACGCTGTTCAGTCTGTGGCGGATAAGATTGTCTTATGGCCGGAAGCGAGCCGTTGGAAAGAGGAGGCGGAGAGAATGCGCAAGCACTCCTCTTATTTCAGAAACGCCCCGGCTTGTATCGCAGTTTTTATCCGCCAATATGAGAGCGTGGCGGATAAAATTTTGGCAGCTCGGGAGCCATCTGACCCCGAGGCGAAGCAAATTCGGGGATTTCGAAGATCTGCCCCAACAGGAATACAGAGCGCTGCAGCGGCAATTACCACCTTATTGCTGGTGTTTCATGCCATGGGTCTCGGTGCGGTCTGGCTTGCTGCTCCGCTTATTGCAAAGAGAGAGATCGAAGAATTGTTGTCCGTACCGGAAGGGATGGATTTGGTCTCAGTTGTACCAGTGGGGTATCCCGACGAAAGTCCACAGAGAGACCGGAAGCCGGTTTCGGAAGTTGTTGAGTTCATCCGGTAAGAAGGCGCGATTCGGTGGAATGGCTGGGATGCTCGATAGGGAATGAGCCAACACGCTGAGGCCAGGAAGATTTTGGGTAAAAGGTGATCAGATGTCCCGAAAAACGCGCTCTATGGTTCTGGAAGCCCCGGGGAAGATGTCCCTGTGGGAGTTCGACCTTCCCCATATTGGACCCGAGGACGGACTTCTAAAAGTCGAGATGGCCGGTGTTTGTGGATCGGACCCCGGCATGTATCGAGGAAAGGCGACCAGGGGCCCTCGCCCATACCCCATCATCATGGGACATGAAATCATCGGACGAATCCACGAGATCGGGGATGCCGCCGCCAAGAGTCACGGGGTGAAGGTGGGGGATCGGGTGATCATCGAATACGCTTTCGGCTGCGGCCGTTGTTATCCTTGCATCACGGGCAACTATGGCCAATGTGAATCTTTTTTTACGTACGGATCCATGATCTCCTGCAAGGAGCCTCCCCATCTGTGGGGGGCTTATGGGGAGTATCTCTATATCGCCCCCCAAGCTATGGTGCATAAGGTGAGTGAGGAGCTGCCGATAGAGGCAGCGGTACTCATTTGCGCGGTCCTGGGGAATGCCATCAGATGGTTGCGAACGATGGGTGGGGTTTCCATCGGAAATACGGTGGTCATTGAGGGGCCGGGACAACAAGGACTGGCTGGAGTAATCGTGGCCAGGGAATCGGGAGCGAAGAACATCATCGTGACCGGATTGACCAGGGACCGAAAGAGATTTGAGCTGGCTCAGGAATTTGGAGCTACCCACTGTATCGATGGGCAAAAGGAAGATCCAGTGGAGGCCGTCAAGGAAGTGACGGAAGGAAAGATGGCCGATGTTGTGATGGATGTAACCGGTAACCCAGAGGGCGCTGTCAAAGCCCTGGACCTCGTTGGGAGCGGGGGAACGGTGATTCTTCCGGGACTGTATGGAATTGACAAGGAGATACCCCTTGTTGTGGATAAGCTTGTCTTCAAGGAGGTCAGGGTTCAAGGGGTATACAGCCACAATATTCAGTCAGTGATTCCAGCCATCGCCCTGGCGGAATCGAGGAAATACCCCATCGAGAAGATGGTAACCCATCGTTTCCCCCTTGAAGAAGCCGAGAGGGCAGTCCGCCTTGTTGGAGGAGAGTTCGAGGAGGAGGAAGCCATAAAGGTGGTGATCGTCCCGTAAGGTATCAGTTTTCACAAACCCAGCAGTTCCCCGACGAGAAGATGGCATTGGTGCTGCACAAGAAGTAATCGCATGAGAAGATCTTTCTGGCCACTGCATTTCGTTCTTCCGGAGTAATACCCTGGGCAAAAGGGTTTAGCAGCCTCATTCCACGCACGTTCGCTGCCTCGAAGAAGCCGATTCGATTCAAGGTCGTCGAACCACCGATGCCCACCGTGGCACCATCTGGGATCATATCCATGACGGCAGTTACCGCCTATTGACCGCCGGGCACGGATTGGGATTCAAAACCGTTGCTCTCCAGCGCCTTCCTGGTTCGGTCCACCTGTTTGTCTTGGAACCAATGAGCTGATTGCATCGGGTTGTCCTTTTTACCTCCCGTTCACTGCCTCCTTCCCTTCTTTCGACCAACATTCCGTTATACGTGACTTTGAACGTCCTCAACACGCCTGCGCGAATCACTTTCCCTGGAGTTCTCATGAAAGCCTCCAAAGAACTGTTTGCAGCCAGAAACTGATTAACCAGGAATCTCGAATTCACACGGAACCCCTGTTTGGCAGAGCCCACAGGCATGGATTTCGATATCATAGTTTTGCCTTATATAACCTTTCATCCTCTCGTGAACAAAGCTCCTGCAGACGTTCTTGTCATGTCCCTTCTCCGTGATTGCCCCCACGGGGCAGCGGGTGACACATTCCGTACACGTCCCGTCTCGATAAAACAGGCAATAATCGCCTCTTCCCCGATATGGCCGCGGGCTTGGCTTCACGGGGAGATTTGTGACGACACTGCCACAACGCATTGCCATCCCCTTGGGCGTAATCAGTCCATCGGAGAGGCCGAAGGTCCCGAGCCCAGCGGCATAGAGGGCGTGGCGTTCCGACCAGTTGGATGTATACCCTATCCGGTCATCCTTTAGGGTTGCAAAGAAGCTGCTCTGAAAAGGGGCCACGGCCAGGCAGCCTTTCTCCGTGAGTATAGAGACCACGTAACTCCGGAGGGCTTGGTTACATTCCTCTCCGTAGAGCCGGGTATGGGCCCACCGTCGAGAGGTCACCTTCCCTTGCAACCGGGTTTCCTTTCTGGTCTTTTCTGTAATGGGAAAGACCCATGCAATCACCCTCAGATCCCTTGCCCGCAGGTTCGGAGGAGCTTTTTCACCCAGGGTTAGCTTCATCCACTCCAGGGGGGTGTAGTGGAATTTCCCGATGACCTTTTTATACCTCCTGAAGAGGGGATCGTCCCCCCGGGCAAAACCCACCAGGGGTTCATCGTAGATCACTTCCCCATCCAAGGCCAATCGGTTGCTCTCACTTTCGGCGATAAAACACTTTATTCGCTCCTCTACCCACTGTTCGGGATGATCTTTGATGCTTGGCTCCTTTTTTCCAGACATATTCCCTCCATTTCATGCTCCCATTGGTTACAGGTGGAAATCTCTCAAGGCCTTTTCTTATCAAAAGGAATGCACGAAGTTTATCCCCTAGCCGACCATTTCTCTACTGAGATATGAGAAAAATGAATTTTTTGCCTTTTAATCCGCTTCCCCTCAGGATAAAATGATGGTATAAACATCAATAACCAGGATGGGTGGCCCATTCCCGTTGTAGCATATCCATCCAGTTATTGAACTCATAAGCGAGGGGGGAAATATTCATGATCTGGGTTCTATACGTCTTAGCTTTCTTCTGGATTGCAGCAGGCACCTTATTCATCCTCTACACGGAGGAGAGCCGCCGGTTTCTGGAGAATTCCATGGCCAAAGTGAACCCGAAATTCCTGGCCTTCATTCCCATGGGCGTTGGCATTCTTCTGATCCTCGCCGCAAGGGCAAGCGGTGCCACTTGGTTTATCCTCATCCTCGGCCTTCTGGCCATCGGAAAGGGAGTTTACTTCTTGTTTGGCCCGCGTGGTCAAACAAAGGCCTTATTCGACTGGTGGTTCAAATCGGCTCAGGATAGGACGTATCGATTATCGGGGCTCATCATGGTTCTCCTGGGAATGGTCGTCCTATCCTGGATGTAGGGAGATGGTGAAGAGATCAAAGAAAGGCTCGCTCTTCGCTGCTCAAAATATTTTTTCGACCATTCTAGAGTTCGCTCCACCACTTGTTAGAATGTGCAGGGCTCTAACCGCATGACTGCAGCACCGCAGCACTGCAACACTCTATAATTTCGCGCTCAGAGCTCTTTTTCCCAGTTTTTCGGAGATATCAGGAAGGATTTCCTCTCCATCCACCGCCCAAGTAGATTACATACGTTCACGAGCCTCGGTGTAATCCCAGGCTAGCATAGTTACCTCCGGCTGCTGGGCAGATTCTTCTCCCGGAACTGCTTGGCCTGGTACATGAAGGCCTCAAGGCGGGTTAGGGTATTGGTTTGTTCCTGACCATCGTACGCCATATTGAGGACGGGGAGATTGTTATTCTCCTCCCGATACCGCTTCAGGATCGCGCTGACTATTATCCCCGGCATGCAGGTGAAGGGCATAACGTTTACCACCCCGCTGCACCCCGAATGGGCGAAATCGGCAGTGCGTCCGACGCTCAAGACCGCCTCTCCCTCAAAGGAATCGTGGAGATAGGGCCTCGCCTGTTTCAGGATCGATTTTACCGTTGGCTCATGGAGGTTTCTGAGATATCCCCTGAAGATCTTCGTCAGGCGATGTTCATCCTTTCTCTGGTAGTAATCCGTGAGGAAGATTTTCAAGAGGTTGGAGAAGGTCTTATTCCTCAGGCTGTGTCTCTTCGCCATGGCGTTGATGTAAAGGATCCATTCCGAAACCGGCGAAAGCCACGCTTCCCCACCGAACTGTTCGATCTTTCGGATCACATCCTCGTTGGAGAACCGGTTGGAACGAACGTAAATCTCGCCGACGATCCCGATCAGGGGCCTTGTGCCCGATGCCTCCACTGCAATCCCATCGAGCTTATCCCGGGCCTCCTCCAAGGCCCCCTCTAGATTACCTTTATCCTTGATGGCCTCGCAGATCAAATCCAGGCATTCCTGATATACCCTGTCGGTCTCACCCTTATTCCTCTCGTATGGCCTTGTTTCCAGAAGCTTTTTGATCAGCAAATCCACGGCGACAATGGCCTGCCATCCCAACCGGCTGAATTTGGAGCCCATGATCCCCAAATCCGTGTAGAGGGTTTCGTCCTGGTTTGGTGAGTAGATGGGAACGTCCTCAAATCCAAGCTCATCCAGAACGATGCGCTGAAAACGATTGTATTGACCAAACCTGCAGGGGCCATTTCCCGAGGGCATGAATAGCGCGGCCCTGTCCCGGTCGAAATTGGGATCCCTCACCAGCTTTACCATGTCCCCTGTAGTGAGGATACATGGATAGCATTCCTTGCCGGAGGTCACCTTCCTCCCCCAGAAAAGGGTCTCCTCATCGGACTCGGGGAATACATCCGCTAAAATGCCGCAGCCCTCAAAGGCAGCTGCTACTGCATAGGAATGATCGCACATGTATGGGATATAGATCTTCCTCGTGGCATCGGTCTTCAACGGCCTGTGGATTTTCTCCTCCAACCCTTCTTTGGCATGTTTGAGGCTATCCAGGAAGGCCTCGCATCGAGTAATCACCCCTCGCATCGAGTAATCACCCCTGCATCCGCGCTATGCTCGTCGATCTCCAATTGCAAAAAGGGTTTGCCCCTCAGGGTATCCCTGAAGAAATGGAAAATGAAGGAGTCCGGGCCACACCCGAAGTTGCTGATGAAAACCGCATGAAGATCCGGGTTCTTCCTAATAAGGTGGGCGGCGCTCAGGATCCTCTGTCCGTAGCGCCAATACATCTCTTTTATCCCCTCCTTGTGGGAAGCCGAATCCAACGGGAGGTAGTCCATGGGAAGGGCAATGACCCCCAACTCCCGGAGTTTTTTGGGCACTTCGAGGTTGATTCCGGAGTCACAACTATTATAGGGCCGCCCCACGATCAGCATTGCCCTTTCTCCGGGTTTCAACCCCTCCAAGACCTCTTTTCCCCTCTGGATCAAGGTATCGTAGAACGTTTTCTGATTTGCCTCGGCTTTGGCGAAGGCCTTCTTCACCTTGGAGGCGCTCCGTTTTAACTCCCTTCCGAACCGGACCAACTCCTTTTCCAGGTGATCTCTCTCCCACCCGAAGTGGATGATGGGCTGGAGGACTCTGGCCCCATACTGGTTGAAGTCGATAGACGATTTCCCCGCATAGGGAAAGGATTGAACGTAGGGACAGGTTTGGGTGAGCTCAATTTCGGGATGGGGAGATTTGATGTTGATGACACTGGGAATGAAGATATCCTTGATGCCCTTCTTCAGGAGATTGAGGACGTGACCATGGGCCGCCTTAATGGGAAAGCAGGTCTCGGCCACAATGGTCTCCACTCCCTCTCGGATGAGCTCCTTATTGGTAGAATCTGAAAGGACGATTCGATACCCCAATTCCGTAAAGAATGCCTTCCAGAAGGGAAAGAGCTCGTGAAAGTGCAGAATCCGGGGAATACCGATAACCGGAGCATCTTCGGTAAGGTCCTCCTCCCCTTCATAGGGGGCGAAGAGGAGTTCCTCCCTCTCGGCGAAGATATCCGGTAAATCCTCGCCTTGACTCCTCTTGATGACGTCATACTTCTCGCACCGGCTTCCGTAAAAGAGCGGCTTCTCCCCCTCGACGCTCACCCTCCGGATGAGACACATATTGGAACAGCCCTTACATTCGAAGGTGGTGAGCTCGTATTTCCTGTCGCTGAGGTCAAAGCCCTTGAACGTGCTCTCCTCCCAGGTCCTCTCTTCTTTTGCCAGGATGGCTACCCCGATTGCCCCCGTTACGTCGTGGTTCTCGGGAACGACAATATCCTTTCCAAGCCACCTCTCGAAGGCGGACACTACCCCCTTGTTGAAGGCCGTGCCCCCCTGGAAGAAGATGCGATTTCCGACCCGTTTTTCCCCTACGACCCTGTTGAGGTAATTTTGGACGATGGAATAACTCAATCCCGCCACGAGGTCATCGGTATTGGCCCCCCGTTGTTGATGGTGTACCAGGTCTGACTCTATAAAGACGGTACACCTCTCACCCATTCTGATAGGCTGTTCGGCCTGAAGGGCCAGTTTCCCGAACTCTTCCTTTATGGAGATATCCAGTTTTTCCGCCTGCTCCTCCAAGAAGGAGCCCGTTCCCGCAGCACAT
>SMTZ1_10022970_pt1 | contig 14186 bp, 12 predicted proteins | sample DeeMarSWOR136_30_FD_25667 | JGI IMG/M metagenome (IMG submission 25667) | reverse complement strand
GTGGGTGTCCCCTCCTTGGCCAAATGTGACCTGGGAACATCTTCCCGAATGGATTGGCCCATTTGAAAATCCATCAGCTTTCTTATCAACCACGGGCCAATAATGAAACTGATCACAAGGGCTGTTAAGGCGACACAGATAGTCCTGAAGGTGATATATCGAAAGACATTGAGGAACGAATAGACCGTATGGAGAGGATAGATGAGATGGTATAGCATTACCCTTCTTTCCCCATGAGCCCAAGGACGATCTTCTCCAAGGACAGAGCTCTAGACCCTTTCACCAGGATCCAATCTCCCTGCTTTATCGCTTTCTTGAGGCGAAGGAGGAGGTCTTGGTGGTCCCTTGAGACCACCACCCGATCCTCGTTTAACCCCGCTTGTCGGGCCTTGTGAGCGATGATTTCAGCCCTTTCCCCGAGGGTAAACAATAAGTCCACGCCAAGGGAGGTTACCTTCTCCCCGATGCTCGCATGCGCTTCATCACTAAATTGGCCCAATTCCAACATATCCCCCAAAACGGCAATTCCTCTTCCCCTATCCTTTACCTCCGAGAGGGCTTTTAGGGCTAGTTCCATGGACTTGGGATTTGCGTTATATGCATCATTGATGATGGTGGCCCCATTGTCCATCCGTATGATCTCCATCCGCATGGAAAAGGGCTTAAACCCCTCCAGCCGCTCCATGATTTTTTCCCGCTGTACGCCAAAAACCGAGGCCACTGCCGTCCCAGCCAAGGCATTGTAAATAGAGGTAATTCCTATCATGGGAAAGGAGACTTCAACCTCCTTTCCCCTCAGGGTTAAGGTAAACCGGACACCCTTGCTCCCTTCGATGCGGATCTCCTTGGCCATCACGTCACTCGTGAGCTCTAAGCCGAACGTGACCTTTCTGCCAGGGTAGCGCTTCGCCAATTTCATCACATGTACATCGTCTTGGTTGACCACGATCACCCCATCGGGTCGCATAGTGTCCCATAGTTCCCCCTTTGCCTTTATCAATTCCTCAAAGGTGCCGAGACCGATAAGGCCGATGTCCGGATTAGCAATCTCAGTCATCCTCCTTATCTCCCCCTTTACATTCATTCCCATCTCCACCACGGCTATATTGTGCTCGTGGCCGAGGTCCAATAAGGTTAAGGGAAGCCCAATCAGATTGTTTCGATTTCCCGAGGTCTTCAATACCCTGAATGATCCCTTGAGGAGAGTCGCAATGATCTCCTTGGTAGTCGTTTTCCCATTGCTTCCAACAACGGCGATAAGGGGAATTGGATGCTTTTTCCTCCACCAGTGAGCGATATCCCCTAGGGCCCTCAAAGTATCTCCGACTGCGATGACGGGTTTTCCCCTCGGGTCGAGAATTTCCTTCGCTCCCAGGGATTCATTCTCGATGATGACTCCCTCTCCCCCCTTCTCCATGGCCTCCTTCGCGAATTGATGTCCATCAAATCTCATCCCCCTCAGGGCGATGAAGAGGGCCCCTCTTTTGATGGTCCGCGAGTCGATAGAGATTGCACTAAATACCTTACCGGGATCCCCTCCTATTAAGGTGCCTCCCGTCGAATCCAAGATATCTTGAAGGGAAAACCTATTCGTCATCATCAACGCTTTTTAAGGCCTCCTTGATCTCATATCGATCGTCGAAGGGGAACCTTTCCCTGCCGATGATCTGATAATCCTCATGACCTTTTCCCGCGACTAAAACCACATCGCCGTCTTTGGCTAGTTTGATGGCCAATCGGATGCCTTCCCTTCTCTTTAAGACTTTGACATACCCCTTGCCCCTGAACCCTCCGGCCAACTCCTCCCGGTCCATCTCGCGAATGGAATCGGTTCTCATTCCTTTCTCGATCTCCCTGATAATGGTCGCTGAGTCCTCGGTCCGCGGCAACCGAAAACGGTGATGATCCTTCCTCCTCCCTTGAGGTTCCCCATGGTCCTCAAAATCCGCTCCAGTGCATCGGGCGTGTGGGCGTAGTCGAGGAAGATATGCAAACCCCTCTCATTCTGGATTCCCTCAACCCTCCCCGGCACACCACTGAGGGCCTCAATGCCACCTCGAACCTCATCTAGATCTGCATTTAGGGCAAGCCCAATTCCTGCAGAGGCGAGGATGTTATAGAGATTAAACTCCCCCATGAGAGGAGAACGAATAGGGAAATCTCCCTTGAGTGTGATGGCTATTGCTGAGAGGCCGTTGATAGAGGCATGGATATCCTTGGCGGAGATATCCCTTTCTCCCTTAAGCCCAAAGCTCATCTTGTACAGGGGTAGCCTCTCCCAGACAACTTTTCCCTTGGGGTCATCGAGATTGATGAGGGCCAAGGGATTTGGCTTCATGCTTTTCCGTAAAAAGTGGGTAAAGAGACTCGCCTTGCTCTCGAAATAGTGGTCAATTGTCTTATGATAATCGAGATGATCCGAAGTACAATTGGTGAACACCCCGATATCGAAATGGCACCCCTCTACCCTGTATTGATGTATAGCATGGGAGGAGACCTCCATAATGACATGGGAGACCCCTTCCTTGAGCATGTCCTTCAACATCTTTTGGAGGTCGTAGGATTCGGGGGTTGTCGTTGTCGCCTTGTGGGCCGTTCCCTCGAAATGGTAGTCGATAGTTCCAATAAGGCCGGTTCTGTAACCAACCCTTCTCAGAATAGACTCGGTAAGATATGCCGTGGTGGTTTTTCCATTCGTCCCGGTGATGCCAATGAGGACCATCTTGGCCGAGGGGTTCCCGAAGAAAGCCGTTGAGATAGTGCCAAGGGCCTTGCGGGTGTTGGGTACCACCACCGTTGGAACTCCATCGATCCTTCGATTTTCGTCATCCAGGATCACCGCACATGCTCCCTTTTCAATGGCCTCTTCTATATAATCATGTCCATCTACGCCCAGTCCTTTAATGGCGACGAAGATGGAACCGCTTTTTACGTGGTTCGAATTGTAGGCAACTCCCTCAATCTCGGTGGACAACTGACCATAGATGTGCGTACCCTCCAAGCCTTTCACCAACTCCCTCAGTTTCATCGATATTTATCCCACCGGCTCACCAATCCGGACTAAAGGTGAGAAAACAGACATCTCCATTCTTCACTACTGTTCCCGGCCTGGGATGTTGATCGACAACCCTACCGCTTCCGGAAACCTTTAGCTTCAACTCCAAAGCCCTAACCCTATTGAAAGCGACACGCATACTCAATCCCCTCATATCGGGCATTCTCCTTGGAGGTTTCCCGCGATGCATCGCTGCATGGGCGGTCCTTTTCAGGGGTCGCCATGTTGTTTTCTTTGTCGAAGCCTTAGCCACGATAGTCCCTTTTGTCGGGGGGATGTTGAAATACCGGAGCGATCGCTCGGCGATATTCTTAAAGACGGGTCCGGCAACTCTTCCCCCATAGGGGATTCCCTGAGGTTCATCAATAACCACAAGGATAACCAAGCGCGGATGATTGCTTGGCGCATATCCCACGAAGGAACTGATGAATCGATCTTCGTAATAGCCTCCTAAGACGCTATCCACCTTCTGGGCTGTTCCCGTTTTTCCCGCAACCCCATAATATGAGAGGGCTGCACTCGTTCCAGTCCCCCCCTCCATCACAACACCTTTGAGGATAGAGGTCATTATCTCAGCCGTCTCTTCCGACAATACTCGCCTGATGATTATGGGATGGGATTGCCTTACCGTGTTCCCTTGTGAATCGACGATCTTATCTACCACATAGGGCTTCAAAAGATTTCCCCCGTTGGCAATGGCGGAGAGGGCGGTTATGAGTTGAATGGATGTCACAGCGATACCTTGTCCAAAGGCGATATTCCCCAAGGCGATCTTGGACCACTTTTTAGGATGTCTTATGATTCCCATGGCTTCGCCGGGGAGGTCGATACCCGTCCTCTGGCCGAAGCCGAATTTCTTAATATAATGATAGAACTTCTCCTTTCTCACCCGTTCAGCGATCTTTGCCGCGCCTATATTACTGGAATACTTGATGATATGTTCAAGGCTGAGCCACCCATATTTTTTAACATCGCGAATAGTCTTTCTAGAAAGGGTGTAAGCCCCATTTTCACAGAAGAAGATATCGTGTCTTTTGACCACCTTCTCCTCAAGAGCGGCCGAAGCGAGGAATACCTTAAAGACGGAGCCGGGTTCAAAGATATCAGTTACTACCCTATTTCTCCATGTCTCCGGGGGATAATCCCAAAATCGATTTGGGTTAAAGGAGGGATAATTGGCCATAGCCAAAATCCCACCACTTGTGGGGTCCATAACGACAACCATTCCCTTTTTCGCCCCTCGCTCTTCCACGGCCCGCTTCAATTCCATTTCAACGATATATTGAATGTTTGTGTCAATGGTCAGGTAGAGCTCGTAATTTTCAGGCGATTTCCCCGGAATGGGGACCTCCGTAATAATCTCCCTTCCAAAGGCATCCTTTCCCAAGATGAGTCGGGTTGTGTTCCCCGCGAGGGTGGTCTCGTATTTGGCCTCGATACCCTCTAAGCCTTTTGAATCTATCCCCACAAAGCCGATGAGATGAGCGGCTAAATGTGAATGGGGATTGAACCGTTGGGGATAGAACCGTCTGCTTTCCCTTACGAAGTGTATGCCCTTCACCCCGGACTCCTTTATTCGGGCGGATTCTTTTGGGGTAACTTTCCTCTTCACCCAGACAAAGCTCTTCTTCGTTTTCAATTTCTTCGTTAGAGCTCCTTTATTGAGGTCGAGGATATCGGCAAGCTTTTTGGCTGTTTGAGATGGGTTTTTCACCTCAGGTGGCCTTGCGTAGACGGAATCTACATCAATGCTTACCGCAAAATTGTCCCCCTTAACATCGTAAATGGTTCCCCTTTTGGGACCGAAGGTGATTATGCTTTGATGCTGCTTCGATGCCAAACGAGAGAGCTCATCCTTCTTTACAAGCTGAAGTTGAATAATCCGGATGAAAATGATAGGGAAGCAGAGAAACAGGAGGACGAAGACAACAAATATCCGGGCTTTTGTCCAATTTACGGGTTTTCGTCTCATTTCATCAAGATGATCTGCCCAGGAAGGGGTTTCTCCATGTCCAAATCATCCTGGGCAATCCGTTCTATCCTCGCCGGGGATTTGAGTGTAGCTATCTCGATTTGTAATTTCTTATTATCCTGGACCAACTTCTCCTGTATCTCCATTGCTTGCGAGAGGTCATATCCCAGGTTGATTACCAGAACCCGTGACCAGACGTAGAAGAGGGAGAAGGCTATTAAGGCAGCTATAATGCAAAATGCGAGAAAGCCGCTGATCCCTCTCCTGGTCTTATCCTGTCCCGGCATTACCATTCCCTCTATGGGATAGGTCATCGGCGATGGAAAGAAACCCTCAGTTTGGCGCTTCTGGCCCTTGGATTTTCCGAAATTTCACCCTTTGAGGGTGCGATGGGTTTCTTGGTGATAATGGTTATTAACCCCGGGGGTTTCTCGTATTGCCGAAAGCTTTCCTTAACGATTCGGTCTTCTAAGGAATGAAAGGATAGAATACAAAGACGTCCTCCGCTCTTCAATAGCGGGACACCATCTCGGATTGTCTTCTCCAAATTGTTAAGCTCGTCGTTTACCGCTATTCTAATCGCCTGAAATGCTTTTGTAGCAGGATGGATACGGCGAGGTGGCTTCAACACGGCCGAAGATATAATATCCCTGAGCTGGGTCGTGGTAACGATAGGGGTTTTTTGCCGATGTCTCACGATGGCCTTTGCGATCTTCCTCCCCCATCTTCCCTCGCCATACCTCCGGAGGATTCCCTCCAATTCCACCCTGGAGAGTGTATTGATCAACTTTGCCGCTGTCTCTCTCTGAGTTCGATCCATTCTCATATCCAAGGGTCCCTCCGATTGGAAACTGAACCCCCGCTTTTCATCGATCAATTGCTGATATGAAACCCCCAAATCAATTAATATTCCATCCACCTTGCCAATATTCAATTCCCTCAATATCTCCCTTAGATCGGAGAAATTTCCGTGAATGAGGGTAATTCTTGACTCATAGGGTTTTAGCCTTAAATAGGCCTCCTCAATCGCTTCTCCATCGCGGTCGATACCGATGAGTCGACCCGTTGGTGAGCTTCGTTCCAGGATCTTAAGGGCATGCCCCGCACCACCCAAGGTACAATCGACATATATCCCATCAGGATGCGGATCGAGAAATTCAATAACCTGCTCGATCAGCACGGGGAGATGTTCATAGGCCATATCGTAGTGATCCTATTTCAGCGCCCCCATGCTTTCATGCATTCGGTTAGAAGCCAAGCTCGGAAAGGACGTCGCTGATGCGGTCGAACTCCTCATGTGCCTTTGCGATTTGCTCACTCCACCTCTTCTTTGACCAAATCTCGATCTTTTTCAATTGCCCGACCAAAACGATTTCCTTATCCAGTGCTGCATATTCCCTCAGGGTTTGAGGAATGAGAATCCTTCCCTGTTTGTCCAGGGTGCACTCGATGGCGCTGGAATAGAAAAATCTCATGAAAGACCGTGTCTCCTTCTTTACCATTGACAGTGAGCTAGCCTTCTCCTCCAGTTGAATCCATTCTTCATAAGGGTAAGCCACTAAACATCCATCGAAATTGGTGATAACGAGCCGCTCATCGTACTTTTTGCCTAGGAACTCACGAAATTTGACAGGTATGCTCACCCTCCCCTTTGGGTCAATGGTATGTTCATGCCTTCCTCTGAACATGCAAAACCTCTTTTCTTCCCACTTCTTACCACTTTATCCCACTTTTCCTATTATTAGACTTTAAATTTCCATTTGTCAAGGGAAAAAAATTTTTTTTATAACCAACGATAATATTTATGGTTTTTATATTTTTGGGACGTTGGCATTTCTGCAGAATAGAATAATAATAATTATCAATAGTATCAGATAATTAGACTATTTTATTAAATTATTTTCTTGGATATATCATTTAACTCACTATATTAAAAGATAAAATAGTTTTAAGATCTTTTTGTCCCTTTAGATTTTCTCAAAATGTGGGAAAAAGAGGGGGGTTGTAGAAAAGAGGGGGTTGTAGAAAAGAGGGGGTTGTAGAAAAGAGGGGGTTTGTAGAGAGAATTTCCTATCCGGGGACTAGGCTTTCCTGTCTTTTTCGGGGAATATTGTTGGTAACCCGCTGATTATTGACCCGTTGATTATTGACCGGCAAGTGCCCTGCAAGCTTAGCCCTTTGGGCGGGGGCGATGGGCACAATTGGTCTAGAGGCCCAATGGGTCGAGGGGCACAATAAAAAATGATATTTCATTGGCTCGCATTCTGCTCGCCACTGCGTGCCCGGGAAGCCCCGTCCTGTGGGGGAGGAGCTTCACAAAACGGTATTCTTTATAAGAAAACATCTTGTTCTTTCGCTTCAATGCTTTCGATGGGGCTCAGGGAGGCAGACTCACGGCGAAGCCTTTCGGCCGAGCCCTTCTTACTATCGATGGGTCCCCTCCCTCATAAGCAATTTACCCTCAAGGACCACGGTTTCCTCAACACATTAAGGAACCTCAAGTCCGGGGCAGATTGACAACAAACCCTGCCTGTTTTAGAATACCGGACAAATAAAGGAGGAATAGCATAATGGCAATGGATGCTATTCGTCAAAGGACTAAAGAACTCCGGGAGGCCATCGAGTATCACAATTACCGATACTATGTATTGGACGATCCCGAGATTTCCGATGGTGAATATGACCGGATGATGAGGAAACTGGAGAAGCTGGAGAAGGATTATCCCGAACTCCGGGATCCCAATTCACCAACACAACGGGTTGGTGCTCCACCTCTAGAGGAATTCGAGACGGTAACCCACACCATTCCCATGCTCAGCTTGGCCAATGGTCAGAACGAAATCGAAGTGAGGGAATTTGATCAGAGGGTGAAGCGATTCTTGGCAATAGATGGGGATATCGCCTATGTTGCTGAGCCTAAGTTGGATGGCTTGGCCGTGGAGTTGGTCTATGAGAGGGGGAATCTTGTCGTCGGGTCGACTCGGGGGGATGGGGTTAACGGTGAGAACATCACCCAGAACCTGAGGACTTTAAGGACTATTCCCCTCACCCTTATTGGAAAGGCGGTTTCCGTTCTGGAACGGCTCGAGGTGAGGGGCGAGGTCTATATGGAGATCAATAGGTTCAGGGAATTGAATAAGAAGCGTGAAGCTTCGGGCGAACCCGTCTTTGCAAACCCGAGGAATGCAGCTGCCGGTTCTTTGCGACAGCTTGACCCCAGCATTACGGCAAGCAGGCCCCTCAATATCTTTTTTTACGGTATGGGAGGGATTACAGGATATACATTTAAGACACACTCGGAATTTCTCCAGACGCTTCCTTACTGGGGGCTGCGGGTTAACCCCCTTGCGAAGCGGTGTCGGGATATCGATGAGGCCATCGAATATTATGACGGCATTGCGGGGGAGAGGGAGATGTTGCCATATGAAATCGATGGTGTCGTTATAAAGGTGGACGATCTCGCACTTCAATCCCGATTGGGGGTGATTTCCCGAAATCCCCGGTGGGCATTGGCGTACAAGTTTAGGCCGAAACAGGAGACGACCAAAATCTTGAAAATCATTCCCCAAGTGGGCAGGACGGGGGCCATCACGCCGGTAGCGGTTTTGGACCCGGTGAGGGTAGGGGGGATTGAAATCAGCAGGGCAACCCTGCATAACCAGGATGAAATCGACAAAAAGGATGTTCGCATAGGCGATACCGTCATCGTTCAACGAGCGGGAGACGTCATTCCCGAAGTTGTGAAGGTGGTGGGGTCCAAGAGGACCGGGGGAGAAAAGAGGTATCACATTCCCGATACCTGTCCCGTATGTGGAGCTGATGTGGTTCGCCTTAAGAATGAAGCGATACACCGGTGCATAGGCCTGTCTTGTCCCGCTCAGCTCAAGGGTAGAATCAAACACTTCGCATCAAAGCGCGCCATGGATATCGATGGACTGGGGGATAAGTTGGTGGCCCAATTGGTAGACCGAGGGATGGTTAAGGATGTAGCCGACCTCTACCGCCTTTCCAAAGAGGACCTCGTTGGCCTGGAGAGGATGGCGGATAAGTCCGCCCAAAATATCTTCAATGCTATTGAGAGGAGCAAGAAGAAACCTTTGGCCAAATTTATCTATGCATTGGGGATTCGCCATGTGGGAGAGCATCTATCGGAGGTTTTAGCCAACGAGCTCACATCCTTATTCATTTTTTTTCGAGTTACGGAGGAGGAACTGTTAGCCATAAAGGAGGTGGGACCGGAGCTCGCCCAAAGCGTGGTTCGTTTCTTCAAGGATCAGAGAAACCAGGAGGTGTTGGAGAAGTTATTGGAGTCCGGCTTGACCATTGTTGAGGCAGGAGTTGACAAGACGGCCAAATTGGAAGGCCTCACCTTTGTCTTCACCGGTGCCCTGGTGTCCTTTACCCGGGATGAAGCCAGGAATTTGGTCGAATCCTTGGGGGGGAGAACGGCCTCAAGCATCAGTAAAAAGGTGGATTATGTCGTGGCAGGGGAGGATTCGGGATCGAAATATGAACGGGCAAAGAGGTTGGGACTTAAGATCTTGACGGAGAATCAATTTAGGGAAATGGTCGGATAAGGTCTATGCAGCGAGGAGCTCCTGAGTGTTCACTTCGGCTATAGAAAGTGTTCAACGATATTGACATGGTATTTTTTGGGATCCAGGGCCTTAACGATGTCTCTCTTGTAGCTTTTTGTTTCGCCATCCATTTCCACTAGATTCACGGCTGGACCGATCCTTCTCTTCCCCTCTGATTGAGAAATGAGGATCACTTTCGGTCGATTGATATATTGGGGATCCGGGTTTGTCTCAAAAACCACGCCTATCTCATTGGTGTTGAGCATAACCAGGGATCCGATGGGATAGATCCCGATGATGCCGATGAATACTTTGAGCAATATGGGGTCGAATGCATTCTTTTCCTGCACCATGATGGCCAATGCCTGTTCGGGCCGATAGGGTTTTCTTCTGTAAGCCCTGGGAGTAGTCATGGCATCGTAGCAATCAGCAATCTTGATAATCCTTCCAAAAAAGGTGAGGTCCTTTTTCCGAATGGGCTTTGGGTAGCCCGTGAGGTCGAAGTTCATGTGGTGTTCAAATACGCCGATGACCATTTTCGGGCTCATCTCCCCGAGTTGTTTGATCTTCAGCATCATCTCAACGCCCATCATGGGATGTTCTTTCATGAGCCTCCATTCGTCACCATCCAATCTATCGGGCTTATTAATAATCTCCTTGGGTATCTTAGCCTTTCCAATATCATGCAAAAGGGCAGTCATTCCCAATTCGGTCAGCATCTTCCTGGAGAAACCGAGCCTTCGTCCAACGGCCAGGGAATAAATAGCAACGTTTACACAATGGTTGAAGGTATATTCGTCGTAATTCTTTATCGTGGTTAGGCCGAGGAGTATCGATTCATCCTTTACCATGAGGTTGACCGCCCCCTGGACCATCCTCTTCAATTTTCGGGCATTGATAAATTGGTCCTTTTTTATCCCGGTGACCGCTCCTTTGATGAGCCCGATGGTTTCGAAGAAGAGCTTCTTTCCGGTTTCTTTTGTATCGGTTTGTGCAAAGAAATCATCCTCCTCGAAGATCTCCAATGGCTTAAAAACTATGGATTTGATGCCCAGGCGGCTCAAATCGTCTTGCAATTTCTTCGCGTTACCTTCATCTCCATCGCTCAAATTCATCATTTGGTAGACGAACTCCTTGAGCATATCTTCGTCCAAAACCTCACAGATCCGAATCTCTCCCAGCCTCTTCTTCTGAAGCTTCTCCAACACGTACTTAAACGCGATGTAACTATCGACCCCGATCTTTAACCGCTTCTCTTGGATGAAGATCCCATCCCTTATCACCTTCAAGGCCAGGGAGCCCTCCGATTTCAAGAAATGGTTGATCAATTCCATCGTTCCCTGAACCACTTGATCTAAGACGACGTTTTTTTGGTCATAAATCTGGGAGACCTTCATCAAGATGTGGAGTTTGATAATCAGGTCATTCCCCAACCTGGAATTCCTCATCTCATCAGCATCAAAGGGAAGGGATTCCTCTGGGCTTTCGCGAGCCACATCCTTTGCGCCATTTGCAAGCATTATTCCTCCAGATGTCATGCCGTCGATTCATGCAAGGCCTGGAGACACGCCTTTCTCACTGCCTGACTTTTGGATCGTTTTCCCATCTCCAGGATTCCCCTTGACTCCTTTGACTTTCTAAACCAACTTCTCTTTTCGAGTATCTTCCGTAAAAAGGGGAGGGATTCATTGGAGCGGATCTCGCCAATGGCCCTAAAAAAAGCTGCCTTTTCGGGAAAATCCCTATCCTTAAAGGGCTCGGATTGGATGACGGATAGGATCGGCCTGAGGGCCTCGAGCTTAGAGGATCGCGCGAGATGGATAACCGCCTGGGACCGAATGTACGAGCTCTCATCATTGAGCATCTTAATGAGAAAAGGCTTAATCTCATTGCTTCCATATTGGGATAATGCTTTGAGGGTCATCCTTCGTACCCTCTCATCGGGATGGTTGATGGTTTGAGGTAGATATTTGATGGCATTCCGGTCCCCTGAGTTTCCCATAATGGTGAGAACGTAGCAGACCACGGTCCACCTCTTATCGTTCAAGTAGGGGGCCAAGATCCCCAGATTATCCTTGACCTTTCTTCCGATGATCTCAGCGATCACATTCCTCGCTTTCGGAGACTCAAGCTGGCCCAGCATGTTGCAGAGGGGTTCGATGGCGGTACCGGGGAGCAAATCGAAGAACTCATAGCCAGCATTTGGGTCGAAAAATCCCTCGTGTTTCAAGTTCTCCGCAGCAAGTTCAATAATGCGGGGGCTTCCAACTAATTCGAAAATGCGATTGATGGTGTAGATTTGTGTGTCCTTGAGGGCCATGGAATCGAGAATTTCCCGGAGGGTTTTCAAAATTTTACCCGCGGTCTTAAACTCCCCCTTCAACACGAGAAATTCAAGGGCCCTGTCGAAGAAGGTGACCACGTTTTCATAGGGTTCTAAATCCTCTCCCAAGTGTAACAGGATTTCAATGAGGTTTTCGACCAATGTGGAGACGAAGTGGATGTCGGCCTCTCGGTCGATGAGCTTATTAATCGATTCCACCTCTTCCGGGTTGAGCTGGAACTGCATTGCGAAGGTTTCCCTCTCATCCCCCATGGACTCAGGAAGGATTTCTCCCAGGGAGAGGGCCATCCCCGATTCTTCTGATTCTTGCTCCGATGAAGCTCCATGTTCCCCCTCCACATCGGGTGAGAAATCCATGCCTGCTTGGAGCTCATCATAATTTACGGGAACGTGAACCGCATCGGAGTCCATGAATTCATCGGTGGCGAAGTAGCTGATATGAGCAAAATCCTTTTCCCAGAGCAGCGTGACCACATCGTCCTCAAGCCTACTTGCCTGTTCACTGATACGGATAACGTCTAAGAAATCGGAGATTTCTTGATCCTCAAGTCCTTGAAAGAATCGAATCTCCCTTACCCCATCCTTATAAAAGAGGAAAGCCAGGCTTTCCTTCATGTCCGTATTCTCATAGATCAGGGTCCCGTTAAAGAGCAATTTATATTCACCAACCTGTACATTCAATGTTTGATAACGATCGAGATGAGCCGTGAACTTGGCGGTCAGCTCTTCCAACTGCCTGGAGAGGATGGGATTATTCGATTGGTAGAGCTTGAAGGCCTTTATGGCCTTGAGGAGGGACTGAATCAAATCCCCTGCGGAGGCAAGTTCTTCATCGGTTTTAGGTTCGGTGGAAGCGGATGGCTCCTGGAGCTCATCCTTTCCATGGTGTTGGATAACATTTTTCGCTTTCATCGGCGCAAACCCAAAACATTTTACACAATTCTATGAAAAATAGTTAAATCACCTTCATCAACGGAAAAGAGCATATTCCCGCCCTATTTAGCACTATGTATGATAGAGAGCGTTCTCTCAGTTCCAGGGGTTAATCCATCGAATCCCTTGGAAAGATTGAGCAATAAATGTGCCAAAATGAACGATCGGGGTCGACAATACTATGGATATCCGGTCTCGGAAAAATCACCGTTGCCAATAAATAAAGGAGAAGCCATCCGAAAAGGATGGCTTCTCCATAATGGTTTTCTCCCTATTATCGGGGGCTATAACATAACCCTCAGGGGTAAGGGGAGTTCCCCCTTGTGGGAGATGATTCCACAAGATCTACAGGCCTCATAACTAGGCTTGATCTCACAGCCATAGCATCCCCTAACCAGTTCCATTGTTGCCTGGATTTCTTGAAGCATCTTTTCATACTGCCCCTTCTTCTTGCTTGCCTCCCGATGTTGAGTCTGTAAAAGTCGCATTACCCTGTGAGAGGCTTCGTCCCCCGATTGTGCCATCTCCCTGATCTCGAACATTTCCTTTATCTTAGAAAGGGGAAAATCCAGTGATTTCAGTGCATGGATGAATCTCAACCTCTCTATGGATTCTTCTGTATACAAACGGAAGCCCCCTTTCGTACGAACGATGGGCCCAATCAATCCTAATTCCTCGTAGTACCGTATCGTCCGTAAGGTTACATGGGCCCTTTTGCTGACCTGGCCAATCCTATATTTTTCTTTTTTCACCATGTTATATAATTAATAAATTATTTTTACGTAATTGTCAAATTTGCCAAGGAATGGAGCTTCCTTGGTTTGTGAAGAACCCCGTTATCCCTGAGCCTGATTTATGATAGAATCTCCGGGGAATAGATTCCCTGCATCCCTTCCTGGAGGGCGTTGACATGGAGAATGACAAACCCTATAATGGAAACCATGGCTGAGAAGAAGGAAGGGATATCGAGGGAGGCAGAAGAAGCGGAGGAGAAATTAAAGGAGGGCCTTAGGAGGATTTTCGAGGCCACCAAGGAACTCTCCAGGGAGGTCATCGCGGGGTTCAAAGAGGGATATCGTGGTGGGAAAAAGGACAAGTGATTCCATTTCGCACCCCTGATTTCATTTCACCCCCCTGATTTCATTTCACACCCCATGAATCATTCTCGTTAGGTGAATTAGGTCTTTCTCTCGTCTTCGGGTATAATAGCGCGTTTTAGCTCTGAGAGTTCATTGGCTAAGGCCCTGATCTCATTTTTCAATTCAATCATTTTCAGTTCCCTGTCCACGGTAAGCTTATACCACT
>SMTZ1_10019866_pt1 | contig 14188 bp, 7 predicted proteins | sample DeeMarSWOR136_30_FD_25667 | JGI IMG/M metagenome (IMG submission 25667) | reverse complement strand
ACTCGCGATAGGTCGTCTGGAGCGAGGCCTCCTGTTGACAGGAGCGAGAATCCGCACATATACTAGATTGGAGAAGGGGTCGGTCTGCACATGACGGCGGATGGATAGGTCAACGGACCGAGAGGAGGCCGGCTATGAGTCTCGACAACATCGCTGTGCGGGCACTCGCCCTCGAGCTGAACGCCGAGCTCGGCACCGCGATCGTGAAGACAGTCCGCCAGGTCAGCCAGGACGATCTCCTCATCGCCACCTCAATGGCCAGACTCCTGATCTCTCTCGATCGTTCCTTTCCCCACCTGCTCCTGACCGGATCGTCCCTCAAAGGTGTCTCACTTGAGATCCCGTTCGTGGGCGCAGTGCGATCCCGGCTCGAGAGAACAACACTCCTCCGGGTCGACCAGATCGATCTTGATCGTCTGTTGAGGCTCTCCTTCGGGGCCGGCGAATCGAGCGACTATCATCTCCTATGTGAACTCATCCCGCGCAGCCCGAATGTCATCCTTACGGACCGAGATGATCGGGTCCTCGACGCCTGGAAGGGGAGTGCGATATCGAAACCAGGCCATGGCCGGCTCGTCCTGGGTGAACTCTATGCACCGCCTACACCACCGATGCGCGAGCGGTTGGGGCTGGCAGCGGAGGCGATGGCAGCGGGTCGTGCACCGGGTCTCGACTCGATCCCGGAGACTGAGCGGGAGGCTCGGCCCTCTCATCAGGTGACGCTCCCGGAATGTGCCGATCCAGAAGAGAGTCAACGGACGATTGAGCGAATCCTCTCGATCACGCCAGACGAGGCGAGCGCCGGAGAACCTGCGGATATACAGGAGACGTTTGTCAGGGGTCTTGTCGGCCTGGTGCGAGGACTCTCCCCCCTTCTCGCCCGAGAGGTACTCCACGATACGGGCATCGCCGCGGAGGATGCTGTCAGAGATCCCGAAGTCTCACATCGGCTGGCCCACAATCTGTCCAGGGTGGCGCGGGATGTGAGGGACAGACATTTCACTCCACTGGTTTACGTACAGCGAGGAGAACCCATCGCCATCTCCGCCCTCCCGCTCTCCCTGTTGGAGGACGTAGAGGCAGACCGGCCAACCTCGATGAGCGAGGCGATAGAAACGTTCGCCCGCCTCCGGGCCCGAGCCGAATCGAGACGCAGCGAGATCTCACAGCTTGCGAAGATGATCAGGAGGTCGATCAAGCGCTATGAGAGGCTCGAGGAGAAGCAGCTCTCCGATCTCGAAGCCACCGACGATGCCCTCACCCTTCAGATGAAGGGCGAACTCATCATCGCGAACCTCGACAGGATCGATCGCGGAATGGAGCAGGTCGACCTTACAGGCTACCACGAGGGCGGAGAGAGAAAGATCTCGGTCGAACTGGAACCGGATCTGTCACCACGCCAGAACGCGATCTCCTATTTTCGTCGAGCGCGCAAGGCGAGGCGCGGCAGGAGGCAGATCGAAACGAGGATACGAAGCACTCTGGAGAAACTCGGGGCTCTGCGGGCGCTCGGCACAAGGATTGAAACGATCCGTGCGTGGCAGATGGGAGAGCCGGTGCCGTCCGAGACCGGCCTCCGCACATGTATGTCGTTGACTCCGGAACGGGCCGAGGAGGATCTCCGAGAGATCAGGCGTGCGCTCGCCGATCAGGGGATCGGGTTGGCCCGTGCTCGACAGCCGCCATCGGCCAGGCCGGGAAGGCCGGCTTCCGACCGGCTCCCCCGGGCCGTCCCCCGCCGATTCGCTACCCGACGGGGTCTCACGATCCTTGTCGGACGCGATAACCAGGAGAACGATCTCCTCACCTTCAAGGTCGCTCGCCCGCGTGACATCTTTCTCCACGCCCGAGGCGTCCCGGGCTCCCATACGATCCTTATTACTGACGACGGACGCATTCAACCCGACAAGTCCGATATACTCGATGCACATTCTCTCTCAGGAGAAGGTCATCTTCGTCGAACCGAGATCCCCACAGCCGCAGGACTGATTCCGCCCCCCTATCGCTCCCGCTCTGCCCTCCATTCTCCCCCCGAGCCCTCGATCGCCTCCCCGTGCTCTCAATTGCTTCTCCCTGTCCCCTCAATTGCTTCTCCCTGTCCCCTCAATTGCTTCTCCCTGTCCCCTCGATCATCCCCCGTCGTCCTGTTCGCTCTCCACTTTGATCTCACGTGGACAGGATCGATCCTGTGATTCCCGCGCAGGGGCTGCCCATTCTTTTCCTTGACACCCCGAGAAGAGGCTGACTATACTCCTCTCTCGGATGGCGAGATATCCCGGTGCTCGCGAGTACCCCTCTTTCTGGCGCGCCGGGGTGCCCGACACGTGAGTTCTCCAGCCCACAGACACGCGCCACAGGACGCCCCTCACGTCGGAGGTCCCATGAGCAGGAAGATCGTCCCCTACATCGTCGCTGCCGCCGTCATCTTCCTCCTCGTGCTGGTAGCAGGAGCCTGGCTCGGAATCTATGCCGACTGGCTCTGGTTCGGGGCAGTCGGCTATACATCCGTCTTCCTCAAAGTCATCTTCGCGAGAATAGGGACCGGCCTTGCGTTCGGCGCCCTCGCCCTCATCATCATCGGCACGAATGCTCTCGTCGCGCGCAGTCTCGCGCCACGCCCTGAACGAGTTATCTTCCGGACACCCCAGGGGGAGATTATAGAGATCCCTCAGCTACCTGCGCGTCAGATCAATCTCCTCCTCATCTTCGGAATCCTCCTCATAACTGTATTCGTCGGCATGGGGGCGACCGCGAAGTGGGACACCGTGCTCCGGTTCATCTATCGCTCCCCCTTCGGCGTGAGCGACCCCGTCTTCCAGTCGGATGTAGGGTACTATGTATTCTCACTGCCGCTCGTCAGCTTTCTGCGCAACTGGCTCATGGGGATGCTCGTCGTCGCGGGGCTGACAGCAACGCTCATCTACCTGTACGGAGGCAGGATCCGGATGCTGGGAAGGAGTCTGTTCGTACCTCCGCCTGTGCGACGCCACCTATTCATCCTTCTCGCTCTATTCTTCGTCCTCAAGGCGTGGGGATATCGTCTCGGCATGTACCGCCTCCTATACTCCCCGCGCGGCGTGGCATTCGGCGCGAGCTACACCGACATCCACGCCCAACTGGTCGCGCTCCGCATCCTCTTAGTTCTGAGCTTCCTCACCGCCGCTGCTCTCATCGCCGCCCTCATCATCCGGAACTGGCGTCCGGCTCTCCTCTCATTCGGCCTCCTCGTCATCGCAGCAATCGTCCTCGGCGGAATCTATCCCGCACTCCTTCAGAAATTCGTCGTCGAGCCGAACGAAGCCGTGAAGGAGGAACCCTATCTGAGGCACAACATCGAGTTCACCCGCCTGGCCTACGGCCTCGACTCGGTTGAGGAGCGCGCACTCGACATACGGGATGACCTGACGCTCCGAGACCTGGAGCAGAACCGGCAGACGATCGACAACATCAGGCTGTGGGACTGGCGCCCGCTCCGGTCTACCTACAGCCAGATACAGGAGATCCGGTTGTACTACGATTTCAATGACGTCGACGTCGATCGCTATCTGATCGATGGGAGCTACCGCCAGGTCATGCTCTCGGCTCGCGAACTCTCCCAGCAGCAACTTCCCGCCGAGGCCCAGACCTGGGTCAATCTCCGCCTCAAGTTCACACACGGGTACGGCCTGTGTATGAGTCCGGTCAACAGGTTTACCGAGGAGGGACTTCCCGAGCTCTTCATTGCCGATATTCCGCCCCGGTCCTTTGTCGACCTCACTGTGGAGCGGCCTGAGATCTACTACGGAGAAGAAACGACGGACTACATTCTTCTCCGCACCACCACCGAGGAGTTCGACTATCCCAGCGGTGACGAAAATCGGTACGCTACCTACGAGGGCGAGGGAGGAATCCTCATCGGCTCGCTCCCCCGGCGTCTTCTTTTCGCCTGGCACTTCCGGGATCTGAAACTCCTCCTCACCGAATACATCGTCGCGCAGTCGCGGATCGCCTACCGCCGGGACATCATGAGCCGGGTGCGCACCATCGCTCCATTTCTCACCTATGACTCAGATCCATATCTCGTCCTCGCCGAGGGCCGGCTGTACTGGATGACAGATGCGTACACACTCACAGATGCCTTTCCGTACTCTGAGCCTACGCGGGGAGGATTCAATTACATACGGAACTCGGTCAAGGTCGTGATCGATGCCTACCATGGCCGCACGACCTTTTACATCGCGGATCCGACCGACCCTATCATAACGACCTACGCTGGAATGTTTCCGGATCTGTTCCTGCCTATCGACGAAATGCCCGCTCCGCTCCGTGAGCACATCCGCTATCCACGAAACCTGTTCGCCGTCCAGGCGATGATATACAACGCCTATCATATGCGCGACGTGCGCGTCTTCTACAATCGCGAAGACCTGTGGGAGATCCCGCGTGAGATCTACGCAGGCAGTGAACAGCGGCTTGAGGCGTACTACACGATGATGAGGTTGCCGGGAGAGGAAAACGTGGAGTACGTCCTCATGCTCCCGTTTACACCCTCACGCAAGCAGAATATGATCGCCTGGATGTGCGCACGGAGCGACGGTCCAAGTTACGGCAGACTCCTCGCCTATAAGTTCCCCAAGGAAAGGCTCATCTACGGCCCCATGCAGATCGAGGCTCGCATCGACCAGGATCCCGGGATCTCCCAGCTCATCACGCTCTGGAGCCAGAAGGGATCTGAAGTGATTCGCGGCAACCTCCTCGTCATTCCCATCGAGGAGTCGATCCTGTTCGTCGAGCCGCTGTACCTGCAAGCACTCCAGGGGCGGATCCCTCAACTGAAGCGGGTCATCGTCGCCATGGGCGGACGCGTCGCGATGGAGCAGAGCCTGGACGAGGCCCTCGCGGACATCTTCGCGAGACGGCCGGGAGAGGCGGGAATCGCCGGGGAAGGTGGGGGCGTCGGTATACCGGGAGTCGGGGTTGAGCCTGAGCCGGGAGTACCGGGAGTGACTCGCCCGTCCGTCGAGGTCCCGGAGAGCGAGCTCGTGCAGAGGGCGATCCAGAGCCTCCGACGCGCCGAGACAGCCGCCGGAAGGGGGGATTGGGAGGGATTCGGAAGGGCGATGCGCGATCTGGAGCAGAACCTGGAGGCACTCGAACGGCAGTAGTTCCCAGCCCCGAGCCGGAGCCACTCGGCGTAGATGCCGCGCCAGGCTCCTGCTGCCAGCACGAGAAGGAAGACGACGGCGGAAGCGACGACATAGGGGACGATCTTCCCGCGGACACGTCTCCGCGCGCCCCAGATCGTGTGGACCGTGCATGATAATCAACACAACTTTATGGTTGACAGTCAAGCAGTCTTCTCATACAATAGCACAGATAGCATACGTCCCGGCGCCCGTAACAGAAGGAGGAGAGGGATGAGGGGAAAGTGGAAATTCTCGCTTGTTGCGCCTGCGCTGGCGCTAGTCTTCATCGCGAGCCCGACGGACCTACATGCAGCGCCGGGCGATGTCGTTTCTGTCATCCCCGCTCCGCCGAGCCCGTTCGGCCTGACCTGGGATGGATCGACGCTCTGGTGCGGCACGTACAGCGGGACGATCTACCAGCTCGATCCCGCAACTGGCGACATTCTCGATCAGTTCCCCTGCCCGGCATCGATGGTGAGTGGCCTGGGGTGGGAATCATCGAGCGGAGAACAGTCCTACCTCTGGTCGTCAGACCGCGACACCGACAAGATCTATCGGATCGACCCGACCAACGGTATTGCAGTCGACTCCTTCCCCTCGCCCGAATCGTGGCCGGGGGGGCTTGCCTGGACCGACACCATCCTCTGGCATTCGAACTACTACAGCCCGCCGACGATCTACGGGCTCGATCCCCTGAATGCCCTCCCGCTTTTCTCCTATGGCGCGCCCAATGTGCGCCCGATGGGGATAGCCTGGGATGGCAACTACCTGTGGAATGCTGATTACATCGCAGGCATGATCTATCGACTCGAGCCGAGTACTGGCACTGTCCTCGACAGCTTCCCTGCCCCTGACGACAGCCCGCATGACCTTGCGTGGGATGGCACCTATCTGTGGGTTGTCATCGGCGGCGGCGAGCAAATGATCTACCAGATAGAAGCCTACGAGGCCGCACTGGTAATCATTCTGGATCCGGACGCCACGTCGATACCGCCCGGGGGAACACTCGGATTCACCGCCACGCTCATCAACAATACAGAAGAGACCCAACACGTGTGGGCAATCACCGAGGTAACCCTCCCGAACGGTAATCCGTACCCCGGGAATCCACTGCTCGGACCCCGGCCGATTACGATCGGCGCCCTCGACACGTTGGATACCCATATCGAGCACGATGTCCCGGGGAATGCACCCCTGGGCACGTACATCTACGAGGCACTCGTGGGTGTACCGCCCGACAGTCTGCTCGCTCAGGACTCCTTCGAGTTCGAGGTCACTGTCGTCCCATAAGACGTAGCGCCTCAGCGGAACACGCGTACCTTGGTCCGCCCTTGGTCCGCCCTTGGTCCGCCCTAACGTAAGACAGCGTGGCTGTGCCGTGTTGTGGGGCCGGGCATCGGGCCGTCAGTTGAGCGGCGATGGATGCCCGTACTATGAGTCGCCGACCCCGTCCTCCTGCAAAACCCAGGAGAAAAGTACAGAATGCGGCCCTTTTTCCTGGTCTCCCTCTGCCTCCTTCTGCTCTCGGCTATCCTGTTCGCTCCGCCGACAGCGAGTGCGTACAGGACCGAACGGGTAGTCCTGGTAGTCATCGACGGCCTCAGGGCGACAGAGGCCTTTGAGGAGCGTCCGTGGGACTTCATTCCCATGATGTGGGACTCCCTCACCCCGCGCGGCACGCTCTACCCCGGCATCTATAACCTCGGAGCGACATGGACGACACCTGCGCACGCGCAGATGTGCTCTGGGCAGCGGGAATTCCAGCCCAACTGCGGCGAGGTGGGCAAATACACCCGGCCTCAGTATCCAACGATCTTCGAATACTACAACGCATCAGCGGGTCCTGAGAACTACGATACCTTCATTGTCACCAACAAGTGGAATCTCAGGACGCTTACACACAGCCTGAACCCCGCGTATGGTGCGCCCGACAGCGCATTTATGGTCAAGGTCGAGGAATCGGATCTCGACGTGTTCACTGCCGCCGCCGAAATAATGACAGTCTATGAGCCTCACCTTCTCCTCATCCACTTCGGCGACGTCGATTTCGTCGGGCATACCGGCCCGTGGGATTCCTATCTGTCGAGCATCTCAACGGCCGACACACTCGTCTATCGCGTCTGGAGACAGCTGATCCAGCGTCCCGGCAGCCCGTACAATAATCGTACGACGATGATCGTGACGACCGATCACGGGCGCCACGGCGACGCATATGGAGGCCTGCTCCGGACAAACAGCACCTACAAGTACGTTCCCGGCTATCGTGAACACGGCTGCCTCTGCCCCGGCTGTCAGCACCTGTTTCTGCTCGCTCTCGGGCCGGATACTCCGCAGGGCGCGGTCTGCGACCGCCGGGTCCACCAGATCGATATCTGTCCCACGATCGCGCGTCTCTTCGATCTCTCCGCGCCGTATTCCGACGGCACCGTGCTGTGGGAGATGCTGGGCCAGGAGCAGCCGCCCCCGAGTCTCTCCCGAGAGGCACCGCAGCTCGCGGTCAGAGGCGGCGTCCTTCACAAGGCATGGCGAGAAAAGGGCCCGTCCACAGGTGGGCGGGGTGCAATCTACTATTCGTGGCGAACGCTCGGAAGCAGTTGGTCGACGCCGACACGGATCTCCTCGTTTGTCGACTCCACCACCGCATCGACAGAGGCGTTCTTCCCTTCACTCTCGGTCGACGACTCAAACGTCGACATCGCCTGGTCCTCGCTCGGTTTTCACGATGGTTCGGGAGGCTGGCAGGTCTGGCATCGACGCAGCACCGACGCCGGCGAGAGCTGGGATCGGGCCGAACGTCTTGTCTGCTTCTCCGAAACCGCCAGGGATACACTCTTCCAGCGCTCCATGCCGAACCGACCGTGCATCACTACCCGGGGCGAGCGGGTGGCGGTCTTCTACGCTCGTATCCGATTCGGCGTCGGGTATCGCATAAGTGCCCACGGAGGCTCGGAGTGGCCCGACGATCCGCCGCTTCAGGTTCTCCCCGGTGAAGAAGTCCGCGACTGCGCACATCGCGTCAAAGTCGCGCAGACCCCCGGGGGCCCGCCTCGCCTCCATCTCGTCTGGAATGATATCCGCGCCAAGTGCTATAATCTCTATTATCAGCATACGGCTGGCAACGGAATGACCTGGCTCGATTCCGATGTGCAACTCACCGACTACGGAGACGATACTCACGTCGTCGATATGGCCATCGCCCCGGACGACACAGTTCTCCATGTCATAGCGGCCGACAACCGCGAACTGGGAGGAGGGGAGGTCACATGGCACCCGGTATCAAGCAGCCACCTTCAGGGCGAGCGTCCCGGAGCAATCGATCCGGCACTTGTCGTGGCCGGGACCGATACACTTTATGCGGCATGGGCCGATCACAAGGACGGCAACTTCGAAATCTACACATCACGGAGCCTTAACGGCGGACGAACCTGGTCGACACCCAGGCGGCAGTCCGAGACACCGGGTTTCTCGCTACAACCGCAACTCGCCTGGGACCGGGCAAACCGTCGACTCTATCTGATCTACCAGGACAATACGGAGGGCTCGTGGGAACTCTCCGATGTGTACGATATCACCTATGAGGATGAATGACTACCAGAGGAATGATTCGCTAGCCTGAGAGAAAAACGCCGAATGCGCCTCCACATCCGGCTCTCCCTCTGTGTCCCTCTGTTATCAATCGCTCTGCTCTCTCCCGCGACCTCGAGCGCCTACAAGACCGAACGCGTGGTACTGGTCGTCATCGACGGTCTCAGGGCTACAGAGGGCTTGGAGGAGCGCCCCTGGGACTTCATTCCCATGATGTGGGACTCTCTCACCCCCCCCGAGGGACCCTCTATCCCAACTACTACAATCTCGCTGCACGTGAAGGCCGCTCTCGTCGGCGAGGGCCTCTCTGAACTCCACCTCCCGTGGAACGACATCAGAAACGGAAGCTACAATCTCTACCATCAGTGCGCCGGCGGGAACAGATTGACGTGGCTCCCTTCCGATGAGGCGATCACCATGTACGGGGAAGGCACTCATGTCATCGACTTCGCCATCGCACCGGATGGCGATGCTCTCCACGTCCTTGTTGCTGACAACCGGGAAACAGTAACATCGACAGGTGTATTGCAGATCTATCACACCTGTTCTTCGGATTGGGGCGGCAGCCGGACTATCCCATGGCATCCGGTGTCGAGAACGCATCTCGGGGGAGCACGGCCAGGGGCCATCGACCCCTCACTCGCCGTAGCCGGTCATGATACGCTCTATGCCGCCTGGGCGGACCATAAGGACGGAACCTTCGAGATCTACACGGCACGGAGTACCGATGGCGGCCACGAATGGTCCACGGCAAGACGCCAGACTTGTACGCAGGGCTTCTCAGTGCGGCCACACCTCGCCTGGCATGATGGCGAACACCGGATGTACCTCGTCCACCAGGACAACTCGGGCGGGTCCTGGCAGGTCTCGGACGTGTATGACATCACCTGCGGACCCAATCCCACGGGCGATTGAGCCGACAGCATCGTCATACAGAGACTGAACGGCACCGCGCCAGTTGCTCTACGACAGCACGCTCATCGCTGCGACAGGGGCCCCGCTGCGAGGCACTCTGCGAGCCCAGTTGGTGAGCGCGCCCCTGCCACCTCCTCCCTCCCGAACCCCGCACCTCCCGGGGCAGCACGCAGGGACGAAACTTGACTTGACGAGGCACCCATCGTCTGACATTATGGTGTCCTGAATGGGAGGCGCATGTCCTTGCGTCGATAGAGAGAGGAGAAGAGTGAGATCATGAACGCGCTATTCGTGGCTGTGCTCGCGGTCGCATGCTTCCTGCTCGCCTACGCCTTCTATGGCAGATTTCTCGGCCGGAGGATCCTCTCCCTCGACAGAACTCGCCAGACTCCCGCACACGAGCTCCGCGACGACATCGACTACGTTCCCAGCAGGAAATCGGTCCTGTTCGGTCACCACTTCGCTTCTATCGCCGGACTCGGGCCCATCCTCGGCCCGGCGATCGCCGTCATCTGGGGATGGCTCCCCGCCCTGATCTGGATCGTGGTCGGATCGATCTTCCTCGGTGCTGTACATGATTTCACCACACTCGTCGTCTCGATCCGCCACAAGGGCCGTTCGATCGGATCGATAGCGGAGACGCTGATCGGCCCGCGTGCACGCACCCTCTTTCTCCTCCTCATCTTCTTCGTGCTCTCACTCGCTATGGGAGTCTTCGCTCTGGTCATCGCCATCCTGTTCAGCAGGGAGATGTACCCGGAATCGGTGATCCCGGTCTTTTCGCTCATGTTCATAGCGGTTGCCGTCGGCTACCTCGTAACGAAGAGAGGAGTCCCGCTCGTTCCCGCCGCAATCGTCGGGTTCATCGTGATGACCTCTACCCTGTGGCTCGGAGTCCGATTTCCGGTGGTAGGTCCCTCTCAGAGTACCTGGGTGGTCATTCTCTTGATCTATGCGTTCATCGCTTCGGTGCTTCCCGTCTGGCTCCTTCTCCAGCCGCGCGATTTCCTTAATTCGTTCCAGCTCATCATCGGCATGGTCATTACGTATGTCGGGTTGGCGCTTCTCCGACCCATGATCGTCGCGCCGCCGATCAACAGGGCCCCCCAGGATCTCCCGGCCCTGTTCCCATTCCTGTTCATCACCGTCGCCTGCGGCGCCATCTCAGGTTTCCACAACCTCGTCTCTTCCGGCACGACCGCCAAGCAACTCAATAGCGAATCGGACGCACGCTTCATCGGGTACGGCAGTATGCTCGTCGAGGGGGCGCTGGGCGTCATCGTGCTCCTCGCGTGCGTTGCCGGCATGGGGTCGGCTGCACAGTGGCACGAGCACTACGTCAGCTGGCAGGCAGCCGGTTCGCTCAATCAGCAACTCCACGCATTCGTCCAGGGAGCAGGCCGATTTGCCGCCGAACTCGGGATCCCTCATGAGATCGGGGTGACGTTCATCTCCGTCATCATCGTCGGATTCGCCATGACCACCCTCGACTCGGCGACCCGCCTATTGCGCTATAACATCCAGGAGATGGGTCAGGAGTTCAGGATACCGCCGTTCAGGAATCGTTACTTCGCCAGTCTCATCGCGGTCGCTGCCATCGGGTACTTCGCGTTGCTCAGGATCGGACCCAGACCAGCGGGCCTCATTCTCTGGCAACTGTTCGGCACCACAAACCAGCTCCTGGCCGGCCTCGGCCTCCTGGCGGTGACGATCTACCTGTACAAGTCGCGAAGGCCGACTGTCTTCACGACCATCCCCATGCTGTTCATGCTCGCCACCACCGGTACAGCGATGGTCATCAAGATCGGGGAATTCTGGAGTCAGAAAGCATGGGCTCCTCTCGTGGTGGGCGTGATTCTGCTCGTACTGGCGATCTGGCTGGCCGTCGAGGCGTTTGCGGTGTGGCGGAGGACGTCGGCGAGTCGACGCGTTCTCGAGCCTCTGAAGGGCCGAACGTCGGAGCGGCATAGCAAACCTCTCGGCCCGTAAGGTATGGGCCCGCAATCCGATAAGGCTCATTTTGCCCTTGACGTGGCCGTATCGGTGTGATATACTGGCGAGGTCTGAAAGTTCAATGCGAGGGGCCCTTCAGGAGCTGGGTGATGCTGGGCGGAAGGCCGGTCATATGATATGCCTGGGGATCTGTCATAGTCTTCTATGACAGAGCCGCGGGCATTTCGTGTCTATCAGGTCTGCTTCGCAGTACCCCCTACCGATGCCCACTTCGAGGCCGCCGAAGACATCCACCGTCTCAACGGAGAAAGCGGGGAACATGATGGAGGGAAGAGACAGGACGACCAATTGCGTTTTCATGTTAGCCATGGGTCTGGTGCTCCTCGTTTCATTCACTGCACCTCCCCGGGCGTTCAGCGCGGGCCAGGCCCCACCCACCCTGGTCCAGCCCCGGAAATCGCCGGTGATCAGCCCCGGCCTCGCCTGGCAGATGGCGTGTGGCGACGAGAGCACTCAACACAAGGTCTGGATCTTCTTCACCGACAAGAATATCTTCACTGACGCTGACTACCGCGGCGCACTCCGGACCGCAGAAGCCGCGCTCACCGATCGGGCCAGGGCGCGGCGGGCCCGGGCACGAAGCCATGACAATCTTGTCGACTTCCGCGATATCCCGGTGTCACAGGACTACGTTGCTGAGGTCCTCGCGCTCGACGTCACTCATCGCGCCACCACCCGGTGGCTGAACGGTATCTCCCTCGAAGCACCATCCTCCGCGGTCGACCGGATCGCCTCACTCCCGTTTGTACGTGAGGTCCGACTCATCGCCCCCTCGGCGCCAGAGCGCACCTTCGTCTCGGCAGGTCCCGCCGGGGGACGGTACGATGGGATGCCATTCCCCCTCGATTACGGACCTTCTTTCGATCAGCTCAACCAGATCAACGTCCCGGCAGCCCACGACATGGGATATAGCGGCGACGGAATACTCATCTGCCTGCTCGATACCGGGTATGAGCGCACCCACCAGTCGTTGGTCGATGTCAATGTCGTCGCCGAGTGGGATTTCATCAACGACGATCCGAACACTGCCTATGACCCGGCCCAGGACGACCCGATGCAGCCGTGGCACGGCACGATCATCCTGTCGGTCATAGGTGGATTCTATGAAGGTGAGCTCATCGGTGCAGCCTATGGGGCTGACTTTGCTCTGGCCAAGACAGAGCTCGTCACCGACGAGATACCCATAGAGGAGGACTGGTGGACAGAGGGGTCTGAGTGGGCGGACAGCCTCGGGGCTGATGTCATCTCCAGTTCCCTCTGCTACGTCGAGTGGTACACGTACGAATGGATGAACGGCGACAGCTGTGTCACGACAATTGCGGCTGACGTCGCGGCATACAACGGCATCGTCGTCTCCAATGCGATGGGAAACGAAGGTAACTGGGTCGGCTCTATCATGGCTCCGGCGGATGCCGACAGCATCCTTGCGTGCGGGGCGGTCAACATCTTCGGCGAACTGGCGGGATTCAGCTCGATCGGCCCCACCTATGACGGCCGGACGAAGCCGGAAGTCGTTGCCCTCGGCGTCGATACGTACGCCGCCGACCCATTCGATGACGACGACTACCTCTATGTGAATGGAACCTCCCTGTCGACGCCCCTCGTGGGCGGACTGGCGGCCCTCGTCCGGGGAGCAAACCAGAGCTGGACTAACATGGAGACCCGCGAGGCCATCATGATGACCGCGGACAATGCCGCCAGTCCTGATAACTACTATGGCTGGGGGATCCCCGATGCTGTCGAGGCTATCTTCTACGAGCAGGGTACCCCGGTCGAGGCGGAACTGGCCCCTGATGCGACGGTCGTGCCGAGAGGCGGCACGCTCGGGTACACCGCGACATTGACGAATACGACCGCGCAATCGATCTCGTTCTATGCGAGGACCATGGTGACATTACCGAACGGCAATCCGTATCCCGGCAACCCCGTGCTCGGCCCGATCCCGATCACGCTCGATCCGTACGAGATCATGGAGCACCACGTCGAGCACGATATTCCTTATGGCGCGCCGCTTGGGGTGTATGACTACACCCTGCAGATCGGGACTCCACCCAATACTCTGATCGACGAGGATACATTCTCGTTCGAGGTGGTGGAGGCTCAATAATGGTCAAGACTCAATAATAAAATGATCTGTCTGGCGCACTGTGCGGCGGACAGGAAGAACACAATCGAATACTCACAATCAGGCAGAGGAGAGAAGATGATCATGGGACGGATCACGAATCGAGCCATACCGCTGGCGGCGGCGATGCTCGTCATGCTCGCCTGCGGCTCGTGGGCGATGCTATGGACACCGACCGGAATGGAGCGGACGCCCTCGCCGGTCGAGGTAGAGGTACTCGAGACGACGAGTGCCGGGACCGTGCTCGAGATCCGCGTCCCCGGATTCTCGGCCGAGGAGATAGAGCTGGCCGGCGAACACTATCAGCTGCTCACGGTTCCCGGGGCAGGGCGCCTGACCGAAGAGGGGCGGCCCGCCGTGCCGGCGCTGGCAGAGCTTGTCGGCG
>SMTZ1_10006588_pt1 | contig 14190 bp, 13 predicted proteins | sample DeeMarSWOR136_30_FD_25667 | JGI IMG/M metagenome (IMG submission 25667) | reverse complement strand
GATTTTTTTCGACTCGCCCCCCTGATCATATTCGTCTTGGATCCGAGTCATGTAGATCGCGTCGACCACGGGGATTATCTCATCCAGATGCTCACTTTCCTCAAAGTCCACATCGTTTTCCCTCAGGTAATCCTTCAGATCCTCGCCCATCTGGAGACTTCGTGGGGATATAAAGTAGATCTTTACCCCATCATAGTTCTTTAAAAGATAGGTGAGGGAGCGGACTGTTCTGCCGCGGAAGAGATCTCCCACCATGGCAATGGCTTTTCCATCAATGCCACCATAATTTTCAAAGGAACGATGCAGAGTATAGGTATCAAGCAAGGCCTGGGTGGGGTGTTGATCCTTTCCGGATCCGGCATTGATCACCGAGACAGGTCGGGCGGTCTGGTTGAGGAGCCAGGCCATCTTCTCGGCGAACCTCTCTTGAACGTGGCGCATAATCGCAAGATCGACATAGCTTGAGAAAGTCCTCACGGTATCCTCTTGGGTTTCACCCTTCATCTCGGATGAGGTCGCTGGGTCGCGGACCTCCGAACATCTCATCCCTAATATCTGGCAGGCGGACATGAATGAAAGGAATGTCCGAGTGGAAGGTTGAACGAAGTAGAGCATGGCCCGCTTTGTCTGAAGCAGGGATTGGAGGAAGAGCATCCCCTGGTTTCCCTTGGCAATTCCCCTGATCTTCGTGGTCAAATCACAGATGTAATCGAGGAAAGGGCGATCGAATTGCTGAGCCATAACCACATGGAATATGTTTCCATCCCTCATGAAGTATTCCTTTTTCTCGCTTCCCCTGAGTTCCTTAAACGTCTCCCAATCAATTGCCCGGATCATGGCACATCCCTCCAATGTGAGGTCACCCGACACGAGGTTATCAGAAAATCCCCCTTTTCTCAAGGGAATATGTGTGGAGTTTTTCTGAACTGAGGAGAAGTCCGCTTTCCTTAACACCAATTCTCGGGCTTCAGAAACAGGACCATGGGCGCTGAACTGACTTAAGAAAAAGAAAGTTTAAGCGATTCTTGGGCCAACTGCCAGGGAGATTTCTCGGTATAGGCCCTGATCGCTACGTAACACTCCCCGCACTTGTTCTGCGCAGTAAATTGCCGCAATACCTCGGCTTGGGTTGCATATATCTTTTCCGGAAACATCGAACAGGGGTTAAGATAGCCATCCGGCCGCACCACCAGGAATCTTCTCCCAGCCTGGCAATGCGGAATCATTCCATCACGGAAAAAGCGATACGTATCGTCCAAGGTTCTTTCTGCATTAAGAATTATTTTGTCTTTCATCTTCAGCCGGATTAATTCCTTTATTCCTTTTCTGAGAGCGTGCAGATCTTCTTCTGCGGAGATAAAATATTTCCGGTCATCCGTGCGCAAAATAGAATAGGCACTATAGGATATTTTTATACCCCACTGCTGGGCTTTTTTCGCTAAAGCAAGCAGCTCCGGAAGGTTAGCCTGGGTAATCGCTGAATTTAAAGCAATATCATCATAGTTATATTTCCTGGCCAACCGCGGAAGCAGTCTTTCCAGCCGTTGATATAAACCGGGAATCCTCCGGAATGTATTATGTCGCTGATCGGGAAAATCCAGGGAGACGGAAACGCGGTCTAAACCCACTTCCTTTAATTCCATATATTTCTTTTCCGTTAAAAGAGACCCATTCGTAACCAGGATAATAAAGGGCAATCCACCTCCTTGTTTCATTACCTTCACTATTTCCACAATATCTTTACGCAGTAAGGGTTCTCCGCCAGAGAGCTGAACCACTGGCGGATTTAACTGCCGGAGAATTTCGCCATATTGCTGAGGAGACAACAAATTCTCCTCTTTTTTTATCCCACCCTTGTCACAATGCCGGCAGTTTCCTGTGCAAGAATGGGTTACTTCAAAAGAAACGCAGATAGGTTTTTGAGTAAGCAGGTCATAGAGACCCTGGAAAAAAATCTTACTTTTTAGGCGAAAAGGTACATTTTTCATCTATGTCTCTTTTTTTGATTTGGGTGAGCCGCGGGACTATTTTACACGTCATAATTTCCCAGAGGATAAAGATGAGAAAGATAAGGAGAATAATCCAGTTGGAGATTTGCAGTCCCTTCCCGGCTAAAGCAACCAAGTAATAGCGAGGTGTTCTGCCGACAAACAGAGCGAGCAGATATTTCTGGAACGGATAAGCTGTCGCGATCGCCATAAACTTGACTGGATGGAAGGGAACGGGAGTAAAACCCGTAATGACCAGGCAAGCAAAAGGCACTTTGCGAAAATAATTCGCTACTAATAAGTAGTATTTGTTTTTTCTGATTGCCGCCATTTTTCTATATGTAAATAGATAAGTAACCGCCTGGTAGTCTAAAAAACCAGCTAAGCTCGTGCCCATTCCCCCTAATAAAGCCAGCCAAAGGGGCTGATATAACTTACTGTAATAAAGTAAAGCCGGTTCATACGGAACGAATGTAAAGCTATTCGCGGGAATAGTAAAGAAAAAGAATATAATTAATTGCCGTAGATCCCAACCCAAATATTTTCCACTCGCGGGAGATTGAAAATTTCATCGTTATATTCAAATGTTTTACCCATCTGAAATGTGCTGTTGCAGTTGGGCTTGCTTCTCCCCTCCCTCTATAGGAAATCAAAAGAAAAAATCGGGTCGCCTTTTCGGCAACCCGGCTGTTTCTGGACTTTGTCGATTATCTCGCTACAGCAGTTCTGCCAACAATTCCGCTAAAACACTCTCCACATTAGATAACAGCCACTCGCAGGTTCCACACCTGGAATTCAAAGACCCATGGCTTTCTGCCGCATGCTCGCTGATGGTTTAGCCCTGTCGAAGAACAAAATTCATCTTGCCAGATTCAGAAAATCTTGTCAATTAAAATCTAATCCGGAGTTTCCTGGCTTTTTTCAGAGGGACTCCGTTGTTTCTGAGCGCAATCTGCTGGAGAAGTGGGGTACCCATCGAGGGTGGACAGAAAGGGGAAAGCCGGCCCTTTTGAGGCCGGAAGGGGCAAGTATTCCCCACTTGCGAACCCCGAGGAGGGTCACTTCGGAGGCATTGAAGCGAAGAAACAGCGGAGTCACGTGCTGAAATTCCGTTTTCCTATAAAATTAGATACTTATAAAGATATTTCCATTAAAACCCAGGAAACTCCGGAAATCTCATATATTGTTACGGAAGAATTATTTATGGACTTTGGAAAGATCATTTACGCATATGGGGGATTTGGTAAGGGGGAATTTGGAGAAGGTCGGCGTCAAGGGGAATTCCTGAAGGCTTTCATAGCCTCTTGGAACAAAAGATCCCCTTGATGGGTGTACTTTGGGGAGAAATGGAAGGGCACCATATGTTTGACCCCGGCCAGGTGTGCAAGCTGGCCCGCCTGTTGGGCCGTGAGGTGGAACTTTTCCGCCGCCAGCCTGGCATCTCTTTGCAGGAAGCCGGTTTCAATGAATAGCATATCGGATCCTTTGGCCAGCTCGACGATTTTCCGTGCATTGTCCTCATGGTAGATGACATCGGCGACATAGGTAATCCTCTGACCGGGAACGATCCTTACGATATTCGCTTTCAGTTCTCCCAAGGGAATATCCCTCTCTATTATTTCGCCCTTCTTCTTCCACCATACCCGGAACGATGTCTCATCCGGTTCTTTCCGTATCACGGCCTCTTTCAACTGCTTCAACCACGGACCAACGGGAAGCCCCATTTTCTCCAATTGGGTTTTCAAGATATTAACATGCTGTTTCTCTTCCAAGGAGAAGGCCAAGCATGGAATTTTATGATCCAGGATCATCGTTCTCACCCGAAATGTGGCTTCATCTAATAAGATCGAGTCCGAGGAACGAGCACAGGTAAACTCCTCCTGTCTAAATCCAGATTGAACGCGAAAGGAGGCCGTTTTCCGCACCGTAGGATGGACTTCGGTGACCTTCAGCGTGAGGTTGTTCGAGTAATTTTCCACCAGGTTCCATGTATAGGAGGCCAGCTTATTCCCCATATGGTCAATGAAAGAGGGGGGGCCGAAGAGGGAGAGCTCCTTGTCTCGCCCAAGGCAGATGCGCAGGAGATGGTCAAAGCCGATAAAGTGGTCCATGTGGGTATGGGAGACGAAGGTGTGGCTAATTTTCAGCACTTTTCGAGGGGAAAGGGGATGAAGATCTCCCATGTCGAAAAGGAGGGCCCTTCTATCAAACATGAATTCGATGTAAATCCCCGGGTCGCCGAAGGGATCGTGGATGGGCTGTGTATGAAACAGGGGTTTCATAGGCGATGGTGAGAGATGATTTTTGAAAATTATAGTTTCTTTTGCTTCAAATTACTATATAATATATAGTTTGGTTTACGTAATCTTTCTGAAACTCTTCTTTCCTGGGCGCAGATGCAGCATCCTAGCCTCATGATTGCTTTTGAAATTGCCCTCATTTCCCATGGCTGAGGGGAGAGGAATGAGAATGGGATCCCTAAGGGTAATCGGTTTACTTCTCGTTATGGGAATATCATTTTCTCATTGCGCCCAGTATCCTCGCCTTCGGCACGGCGAGACTTATATGTACCATTATACGAGAAAAGGGGTTGAAATCGGGACGGAGGTCTTTTCCATTGAAGCGAAGGGGGGGCACTTCATCTTGAAAGCCGATATTAATATCGGAGAGGCCAACAGCCATCAGCGAGGAAATAGTGAACTGGTCTTTCGGAAAAACGGAAATCCCGTGGCTTATTTTAGACGTCTTGATGTTAAGCTGCCCGAAATACCTGCTCAAAATGGCCTTTGGGAATTGAGATATGCCTTCCATGGGAAAGAGGTGACGGGTGAGGTTACCAAAGACGGTTCGCCCCAGTGGAAGGGATCCTTAAGGGTGGAGAAGGAGGGGGTTTACTGCATCGATAACAATGCCCTCTCCCTCTTGGCCGTCCTCGTAAAGGCCATCTACCCCAAGCTGAGAAAGGAGGCACTATATTCGGTGAGGGCCTTTCATTTTTCGGAGGCCGGGGTGAAGGAGGTAACCTTCAGGAAGGTTAGGGATGACGTGTATCATTGTAGGATTGGAAGGCTTGATATAGGGGATCTCTCCATTAGAGATGGGATGTTGGTCAAGTATGAAGATCCAACGAGTGGACTGGTAATTCGCCTCGAACAATAGGTAACTGCTTATTCGGCTTTGACGGTCCAAACGATTTGGCTTTTTTTCTTCTCCGGATTACCTTGATTTGAGGGAATTGAAGTGATAAGTTTTATAGGGAAGGTGAACCGATCTAACAACGAGGAAGATGGATGACTCAGGATCATTATCGAGAGAAAATCAGGGGAATACACGATTTTATCAAGGAAAATCTTTACTTTAACCGGCCCGATTTGGAAATCAAGGGGGAAAAATTTAATTCGGCCCTCATCCTCAGCTTGCTGACGGGTCTTAATAGGGGCAAGGAGCTCATCATCGGGGAACCCGGCTTGGGGAAGACTACATCGGCGGAATACGTGGGATCATTGCTCTATCGAGTCCCCATCGGCCTCATCTGGGGATCTGAAGTGTCGGGGCATCCCGAACAGACGGAGGAGAAGATTATCGGCAGGCCGGATTTGGGAAAACTGAACAGAGGGACGGAAGAGGTCGTTTGGTCACACTTCGCCCAAATTCCCGTTAAGATCGTCGACGAAATCAACCGCCTGCCCGAGACGAAGCAGAGTATGATTCTCGATGGGGTGGACAGGGGAAACTGGGAATATTTGAACGAGATGATCATCAATGAGGAGTACTGCCTCTTCGCAACGGCAAATTACCAGGACAGGGGCACGAATACTATTATTGCGCCCATGATCGATCGTTTCGATGTCGTGGTCGAGTCCCGACACCCGGGTCCCAATATTGCCTATCTGGTCGGAAAATTCAATGAGAAAGACCGCATCCTTCGAAATTCCAAGGCGGAAAAGTCCCTCCAGAAAATCTTCAAGAGTAAACTGTCCTATCAAACTAAGGTGCGCCAGATGGAGGAAATATGTGATGGCTACGGGGAATTCCTGAAGAAGAAACTGGGGATTGAAACGGTCGGACTCCAAGATAGGAAGGCTATCCATGCTACAATAAGCAGACTGGAATTGGATTTAGACGCCAATGCGTTTACCCGAATGCTACTCGCCGAGCTCTCCTTTTGCTACAAATACGGGCAAAAGAGATCCATTGAGAATTGTGAGGAAGGTTGTCATTTTACGGGGTATCTGTGCCATGACTTAAGAAATTGCGCATCCAATCGACTTCCCACTTCTATCAAAACGTATTCCCAGGCATTGGCGTGGCTCACAGGGGACGCCGAGGTCGGTGTTGAGCATATCAAGGCGATTATGCCATATACCCTGGCTCATCGAATGCAGTGGAAGGAGGAATACCTTTCCAATAAGGAGAAGGATACAAGGGATAATCCCTTTCAAATATACCTGGCAAAGGACGCGGTGAGGGGCGTATTCAATCGGTATGGTGAGCAGAGCGAACACCTGAAAAATGCCCTGGCAGTTGGATATCGGGTCTTTAAAGGGGAAGACCTCGAACCAGTGGATGGCGATCACCCCGTTTATTTGGAGATCAAAAAGGACTTGGGAATGGAGGGTTAGATGCAGAACCCCTTTGACGACTTTAGGAATCATCGGACGAGGGAACGGGAAATACCCTTGGACTCCATCATCCAATCGAGGGACAGGGTGATGTCTCAGATCACGAAAGGCTATGAGAAGCTTTTGGAGGAGGAGGTAAAAGAGCTGGTCTGGTTGGTCCAGTATAATACCGTGATCAAAGCCTATACCCTTGCGGAAAAGGTGGTCAAGGAGTTCGAATATAAGGCGGAGGACATCGAGGAATTCTGCTATGAATTGGATAGTACGGATAAGATTCCCTATCTCATTACCGGACCCGCCGGAATCTATATCTCTGCATTGTGCAACTATGCCCAGGAAGGGGAAATCACCCTTAAATTGAATGACTTAAAGACCCAGATCAATCTCCTCGGTTATCGGCTTCCCGTGGGCAAGAAGGTAGCAGTTGAGGGGAATTTGGGTGATTTTACCGGGATCGGAATGGAGGGGGGAGAATTGGTGGTTGAGGGAAATGCCAAGAATTATACGGGAGCCGGGATGAAGAGCGGAAAAGTCAGGATTAGCAAGAACATAGGCCTCCATACGGGGGAATGGATGATGGGGGGGGAGATCTTCGTTGGGGGGAGAGTGAGGGGTCTGGGCAAAATCGTTGATGGGAAGGTATATGAGGATGATAAGGTGATCTACCCTCGAAATTATCGGCAGTCCAACGCCTACTATTGAGGGATTAGGTTGAGAATGGTCCCCGAAGAGATCATCAAGAAGATTTGGCCGAAGGTCAGAACAAAACACCTCTTTCCTGAACTACCCATACCCAAGGTTTCAGAGGGCAGGGAGAATGTTGCCCTGGAGATGAAGGATAAACAGATAACCATTAATACCGCTTTTTACGATAAGATCTCCCATAAGATGGGAGTTGAAGAGGTGGTTGAGGCTCTCTTGGATCATGGAATAAGCCATTATACCTATTGCCCGTGGGATTTTCACACTCATCTCAGGCTGTTCAGGGAGGCGAAGCGGGTCGTGCAGGATAAGGAACAGGCCAAAAGGGCAGCGGGATTATTTATGGATGTGGTGGCGGACACACATTGTGTCAAGGAGAAAAAGACGCCGCTCCCCGAGCTGTACAAACATATTGATAAAGGCAAGGTGGACGCGGTTATTTCCTCCCTCTATCAGAAAATATGGGGGTTAGATCTCTGCGCTAAGGAAGACGAGGAGGTTGTGCGGAGGCTATCCAGGATTCCCTATTTGGATAAGAAACAGTGGGACAAAAGTATTCAGAAATTCGCCCGAGTCATTAAAACGCTCCTGGAGGTCGAGGAAGAGGAGGATCGCCAGGAGGGAAATCAGACGAATCCCATGGGGGAACATGGTCTTGACGGATATACCTTGGAAGAAATCGATCAGGGCCTTCGAAATTTCGCCAATCAGAACGTGGGTCTAAAGGAATTCAAGGAAACCTTCGAAGATTTCAAGGATGAGCTGAAGGATGTCGGGTACGGAATGGAGGGGGGAATGGGCAGGGGTGAAGGGACCCCGTTGGATGCCGATTTGATTTACTATATGAAGTTAGCCGAAAGCTATTCCATCCCCATCAAAAAAGTACCCATGGAGAAGAGGGGATTTCTCAACCCCCATTCCCATTGTCCCTGGGAGATCGGGAGACCCTTTCAGGATGTGGATGTGTGGACCAGTTTTGGCAAGATCATGCCCGGTATCACCCAGACGTGGAACAAGATCGAGGGGAGTACCTTCGGTGAAAGGGAGTCGGTACCGGATTGCATCATCATCATCGATTCCTCGGGGAGTATGACAAATCCAAGGAAGAACTTATCCTATGCGGTCCTCGGAGCTGCATGTGCTTCGGATGCTTACCTGAGGAATGATGCCAAAGTGGCCGCGTACAATTTCAGCGATGCCCCCATGGGGGGAAAGGCAATTCTCAATTTCACCGCTGAGAGAGTCAAGATCTACGGGGTTCTCTGCAAATACTTCGGGGGTGGAACCGCCCTCAATCTCAACGAACTTGATCCCCTGTTGGATGCTGCCAAGGAGCCGGACATCTTCATCATAACGGATATGAAGATCACCAATTTGGGGAAGGTGATCGGTTATTTCCAGAATATCAACAATCGAATAACCGCCGTCTATATCGGGGAGAATACGTACGCATTGAGATTCAGGGAAGCAATGGAGAAGAAGAAGAATATGAGCTTCTATAACGTAACCAAGAAGGAGGACATCCCTAAAATCGTACTGGGAAAGATTAAGGAGTATTTTCGCGGAAATCTCTGATGGGGAATCCATTTATCTTCCGCCCCCATGAAAGCCGGTAGGTATCATTACCGCCGGCTTTTTTTATCGAGGGGGACGGATCATATCGAACTTGAAGAATTCCGTTGAATGGGAGGCCTTCGCCTCCGAATAGCGAGTAGGGGCGGTTCCTTCCTTAAAACATTCGAAAAAGGGGTTTGGGGAAGAAGGAGAAGCCAGCAGTCCTGTTTTAGGGTCAATTTTGGCGAAAATAATTTGTTCGGGAACTGGAAAGTGCTTAATGGGTCTTCCCTTCAACACGGTTTTCATATAATCCAGCCAGATGGGACAGGCAGCCCTTGAACCCGTCTCATCTTTCCCCAAGGGTTTTTCCTGGTCAAATCCCACCCAGACCCCCGTGATAAGGTCGGGGGTGAATCCTATGAACCAGGCATCGGAGTAATCGTCGGTTGTTCCCGTTTTTCCCGCACAAGGCCTCCCGAGGGCCTTTGCCCTCCACCCCGTCCCATTCTGTATTACGCCCTCCAACAGGTTCGTTATGATGTATGCGGTCTCTGGGCTGATGATCTGTCCAGCTACCCCATCGTCTTTTCCCGCTTCCTGGTCATTCGGGTGACGGAGAGAAACTTCTTCTGCAGGAGGGACATTTTCCTCCAAGGGGTTTCCATCCTTGTCGGTGATCTTCTTGATAAAAATCGGTTCAAGCCTGCGTCCTTGATTTCCGAAAACGGCATAGGCTTTCGTCAATTCGAGAAGGGAGATAGAGGAGGACCCCAGGGCCATGGAGAGGTCCTCATTGAGAGGGGATTCGATGCCTAACATCTGGGCATACTGGATAACAGGAGAAAGTCCGATATCCTGGACGATTTTTACCGTAATCACGTTCCGGGATTTGGCAAGGGCCTTACGAAGGGTGGTTGGCCCATAGAATTTCTCCTCGTAGTTTCTTGGTTTCCAGGACTGGTAATCCTGCGTGCCATCGTAAATGATGGGAGAATCGACGATCACCGTTGCGGGAGTATACCCTTTATCGATGGCCGAGGCATAGATGATGGGTTTAAAGGCGGAGCCAGCCTGTCGTTTTGCCTGAACAGCCCTGTTGAACTGACTCTCCTGAAAATCCCTTCCTCCCACCATGGCCTTTACGTATCCCGTCTTCAGGTCTATACTCAGCAAGGCCGCGTGGACCAATGGATCTTGCTCTAAGGAGAGAACCATCGTCTTGCCCGAAAACCCCTTAACCTTCACCTTGATGACATCCCCTACCTGGAGCACCTCTTCAGGGTTACGGACCCTCGCCCTGTAATAGGGAACCTCGGGATCGGGTTTTCGGGCCCACTTCATCTCCTTCAGTTCAATTCGGCCAATCCCATCGCCCACCTTGACCAGTACAGCCTTCTCCCCTTGCCTGATCTCCACAACAACTCCCAAGACTTCCTCGCCCTCGGTCAGGGGAGATTTACCCAGTGCTTCCTGGACCTCTTTGCAAAAGGATTCGGTCTCTCCGGGTTCGATATGCCTGAGCGGCCCTCGGTAGCCCTGACGTTTATCCAGTTCCTTGAGCCCCCTGCCAATGGCCTTCTGGGCTGCCTTTTGCATGGTCACATCGAGGGTGATGAAGATCTGGAGGCCCTCCTTATATAGTGCCTCCCTCCCGTATTTTTCCTCTACATAGCGGCGAACGTGTTCGGTGAAGTAAGGGGCTACCTCCAGGAATTTGCTCCTCCTAGGGTGAATCTCCAAGATGGTTTCCAGGGCTTCCATGGCCTCCGTACGACTGATATAACCATTTTCAACCATCTGATCTAAGACGTAAGCCTGACGCATCTTGGCTTTTCTAGGATGATTATAGGGGGAGTTCCTCGTGGGTGCTTGCGGGAGGCCTGCGAGCATTGCGGCCTCTGCAAGATTCAAATCCTCAACGTGTTTTCCGAAGTAATTCTGGGAGGCCGCCTCAATTCCATAGGCCCCGTGTCCAAGATAGATCTGGTTTAGATAGAGGTAAAGGATTTCCTGTTTCGTGAGAGACTTTTCCATGCGATTGGCCAAAATGGCCTCTCGAATCTTTCTCGACCACTTTCTCTCGGAGGAGAGAAGGAGCGACCTAGCAACCTGCTGGGTGATAGTACTCCCTCCCTGAACGATTTCCCCGGCCAGGATATTCTTCCAGAAGGCCCTAAGGATGGCGGGGTAGTCGAGCCCCTCATGCTGAAAAAAACGGGCATCCTCCGCCGAAACAAAGGTCTGGAGGACGAATCGCGGGATCTTCTCAATGGGAATCACGATGCGTTTTTCTAGAAAAAATTCCCCGATGAGCTCCCCCGTATCGGAATAGACGGTGCTGATTATGGAGGGGTTGTAATCCTTGAGGGAGCCGACCCGAGGGAGATCATGGGTGAAATAGAGATAGATCCCCGAGGCAGCAAGGCCCAGCATGATGAAAAAGATCGTCAGGAAAATGAGGAGCCCTTTGATATGGCGTCTCTTTCGGCGTCGCATATATATAATGTAAAGGAAAAGGGGGTTCCCGTCAATAGAAAACACGGCTCGAGTTTGGAGAATTTCCCGAGGATCCCCGTTACCCTCGGGCAGGTGGAGGCTGCGAGATGGGAGGAGAGAGGCTAAGGTTAAGGCTGAGGCTAAGGCTAAAGTCAAGAGTTAAGGGTTGCCAGGGAGTAGGAAGTAAGCAGTAAGCAGCAGTAATGAAGAGGGGAGAGGGAGGAATGGAGAGTTAAGAATGAAAGAAGGGGAAGGGAACAGGGGGAATGAAGTTCAGGAGAAAAGGACCGGATCGGGAAGACCGCAAGGATGGCATAAATAATGCAAAAGTCGCATGGTTAACAAGGATATTTAACCCAGGTTCACGAGGATTGCCATGAAGAGAGAATGGGGTTTTACCTTCATCAAGCTCCTGATAGTTGTTACGATAATTGGGGCCTTATCCGCCATCGCCATCCCCATATACAGGGATAAGGTCAGGAGATCGAAGGTACAAGAGGCGGTTGATACCATCGATGCCATAAAAGACGAGATTAGTAGCTACGTTTCGAATGAAGGCAGTCTTCCTCCCCCTTGCAACAACCACAACCAAATCCTCAACATCCTCGGCGTTCAAGTTCCGGACAACGGGAAATGGCAATATTGGATCAGGAGTAATGGTGTCATCTTCGTTAGGGCTCGCGCCCCCTTGGGGCAAAGCCTCAGGGGTGGATGGATTCGATGCACACCCCAAGTGGATATGGGCATTCGAGTGATTACCCAATGGCAATGGCGATGCGATGGCACGAGGGTGAAACCGGGCTATCTCCCCCAATGATTGGCAAACATTGTTACTGAGCGACAAAAAATGTCCATGGGGTGGCCGAAAAAACTTGACAATAGCTCTCGAAAATATTATAAGGAAAAATAGCATTGTGATAAATCCCTTTATTTCCAATAGATTATCGATTGCAATGGACAGAGGAAGAGGGGAAATGAAATTTGGCATGGATTATGCTGAAAGAAGATCCAGCACATACAAAAAATCTATAGAGAGGAGGTGAAGACTTCTCCGGGGCAGGGGAAAAACAGATCAAATCTTTTTAAGGAGGTCAGAAAATGTTGAGGAACAAAAAAGGTTTTACACTGATTGAGTTGATGATCGTCGTTGCGATCATCGGAATTTTGGCGGCTATCGCCATCCCCATGTACAATGCCAACGTGAACAAGGCCAAGCTTCAGGAGGCCACAGACACCATGGGCGCCCTGAAGGACGAGGTGGCGAACATTGCCGCTGATCTCGGAGCTCCCCCGGCTAGCTCAGCCGATGGGGCAATCTTGGCTAATTTGGGAGTACAGACCCCGCAATCATTGGGTCCTGCTGGAGGTCGGAAATGGTGGTACAGCACGATTGATGGTACCACGGGTGGTACGGTCGACGGGACCTATACCGTCAGAGCTGTAGGTGGTGCTGCCGGGGATATTGGCTCCGTTCTGGCAACTGTCCAGGTGAATTGCGTCGGAACTTGGGTTGCTGCAAATGGGGTATTCACCGTTTGGGCTTGGAGTTCTCCCAATGCACGGGTTGATAACTGGTTGCCCAAGTAAGTCCTGAATAACGGAAGGGGCGAGTTGAGGCTTGCCCCTTCCCTTTTTTCAATCTTTGATTTTTTACCCCACCATCTTTGGAAAAAGGGAGGTACGTGCCCTTTTTCCATTCAATTTATTATTGATATTGAAACGGAAAGGGAAAAATGAGAGGGAAAAAGAGCAAAGGATTCACCATCACTGAGCTCATCATTACCATGGCCATTATCGGGATTCTATCGGCCATCATCATCCCCATGTATACCAACCATATACGGAGGGCGAGGCGCTCCGATGCGAAGGTGGCCCTGGAAAACGTCCGGGCCATGGAGGAGCAGCTTCGGGCGGAAACCGGGAGCTATACGATACTTAGGCAGGATCTCGTCTCCTTCGGGTGGCCGAGTAATGCCGGAGTTGCCATCGCCTATGAACCTGGGGACTATAATATTACCCTTGGGGCCCATGGATCGGGGTTTCTCGCAACGGCGACTCCACGGGCGGGGACCAGGCAAGATAGAAGTGATGGCGGTGCGGCAAACGGGTGGCTTGCCATCGATGCCGACGGGAACAGAACCTCCGGCGGCGCGGATGACAAGTGGAAGTGATGGGTTTGTCCTAAACGGTCTTTGGGCTTCGATGGGGCAGGGGTATCATTGTTCAAAACATACAACCAAGCCGCTCTTTACTCGCCTTTTATCAGGGTTCTCTGAAAAAACCCCCACCATAATTCGGACTGCTTGGTTGAGTCCATCGGTTTTATCCCGATTTCTACTGAATCCCTTTTTTCCCACAGGGCAAAAAGGGCTTGAAATCAATATGAAAATAGACGATCATATTGATAGACAGAGGGCTGAGATTATAATGCTCGGTCGCGTTCGTTTGATATAGAGATGATAATTTCGTAAAAAGATCGGAATCAGACGGCAAAGAAAAAAGATCCAGATGCAAGGCGCGCAAATCCTGAGGAATGAGGTGTACAGAGAAGTACGCTGCAATTACAAAGGATGCAGCCCAACGCGGGCCTTCGGCTTTGCTCAAGGCCGTGAGTCCTTCGACCTTGCTCAGGACCGTGAGCTTGTCGAACGGCCTGTCGAATGGCCCTTTGACTTTGCTCAGGGCCATGAGCCTGTCGAATGGCAGATGGATTTTTTACGAAGCCGTTAAACATAGGGGAGGGAGATGGCCCCCGTTCCTCTTTACATCCTTGCCTTCCTCTTTGGGGCTATTGTGGGAAGCTTTCTCAATGTCTGTATCTTTCG
>SMTZ1_10004384_pt1 | contig 14197 bp, 8 predicted proteins | sample DeeMarSWOR136_30_FD_25667 | JGI IMG/M metagenome (IMG submission 25667) | reverse complement strand
AAGATCGAGCTTACTGATCACACCTTCACCCGAATCACCGGTGCCTCTCGAGAACCAAACCGCCTTCTGGCCGAGCGCCAGAGCCATCGCCTGCAGACTACCCGCCTCGAACACGATTCTCACCGAATCAGTCCGTGCAATCCACGCCAGGGGGGTATGAGAATTTGCCATCTCACCCTCCTCGACGAGGATGCTGGTAACGACACCGGCATGCATCGCGATGAGGTTTGTCCCTTCTCTCGCATTGGCGAGGTCGGCCTTTGCCACCTTCAAGGCGAGCTCTGCCTTGTCCAGTGTCTGCTTCGAAATCGCGCCTTCCTTATAGAGGTTCCGCATTCGCTTAGCGGTACTCAGAGCGTCTTCGTAGACTGCCCGGGACCTGTTATAGGAATGGAGCATCGGATTCGGTGCTGTCCGCTCAAGGCGAATCACCACATCCCCAGGCTCTACGCGAGCTCCCTCTCTTTTCACTACATCGACAACCCTGATCGAGTTCGTGGAAATAATCGGGTACTGAAAGGAACCCTCTACTGTCCCCGCCAGCGTTGTCCATACTTCAAGGTCTCCCGTGACCGCGGTAACAACCTCCACCGGCTTTCCCTCGGCCTCCTGCACCGAACGGATGCTCGCAAATGTTTCCTTCCTGCTCACCTGTGAAAATCTGATCGCAAACAAGGCCACCACAACGACAACGATGATCAGAACAATCCAACCTCTCCGTCTCTTTTTCCTTTCGCTTCGATTACTCATTACTCGTCTCCTTTATGCCAGTGCTAAATGCAGCCTTGAAACCTTCATTTCCGACGGCAAGTTCAAGATAGGATTGGGCAAGTTTGTAAGAATAGAGGGCCTCAACGAGTTGACCTCGAGCAGTGGTCGTTGCCAGCTCGGCATCCAACCGTTCCAGGGGAGTTGCCAGGCCGTTTTGCAGTCGGACGAGTGCAAGGCGATAAGCTTCTTCCGCGAGACGGACCGTCTCCTGTCGCCCCTCCAGGGCTGTGAGGGCATTCTCGAGGGCCCGCCACGAGCTCCTCACCGCCAACTCCTTGTCCTGCGTGATGCGCTCAAGTTCGAGCTCGGATACTCGCAGGTCAGCTTCTGCCTTCTTTATCTTCCCTTTTGCGTTGAAGCCATCAAAGATCGGAATTTGAAAACCGATACTGACTGCTGCGTTCTTCGCTATCAGCTGCTCGTCGGGGAAGAAGCCTGCAGACCACTGGGTCTGAATTCCGTAATATGCGGATAGTTGAAGCATCGGATAGCGTTCTGCCTTTGCGATACGGAGAAACTGTCGTCTGGCCTCGATATAATGCTTCAGAGCCCTGACTTCAGCGCTTCTTTTATTCATCATCATTATCATCATATCCAGATCTGATGGGCGCGAATCGACTTCAAGAGAATCGGCAAGAATGATCGCTCTCTCGGGATCCAAACCGCATCTCCGGCGAAGAACGATCATTGACTGGTCGAGGCCATTCCTTGCCGTGACGAGCGGCGCCCGGCGATTGGCAAGCTCAACTTCCGCGCGCATCACATCAAATCTGCTCACCGTACCCTGCCCGAAGCCGGCACGGGCGACCCGGACAGCCTCTTCCGTTTCCTGCATGGCCTTCTCCGCGATGCGGACCATCTCAGTAGCCAGCAGTGCATTGTAGTATGCCTCCTGGACACCGAAACGAACAAAGTCTGCAACCGCTGTCTCCTGATAACGGAAGGATTCAAGGAATTCCCGCGCCGCAGTGAGTCCGGCAGACACACGTCCCGCCGCCCAGAGGACTTGGGTCAGGGTAGCAGCCGCCATGAAATCGTTGTCTTCCCCGATCTCGACCTTCGCCGGTGCATCAGGTTCCTCACGGAACTCCTCGGGCAGGAAGAACGCAGGCTTCAAGATATTCCGCCCGTACTGTCCAGATATCGTAAGGTGCGGCAAAGCATTCGATTTAGCCTGCATAACCTCGGCCCTGGCTCCAGCAACGGCCAGATTGGCCTGGCGAAGGGCCTCGTCATTCTCAAGTCCCAGCTCGATCGCTTTCTCAAGTGTCAGGCTGAGCGGCCCGTCTTGTGCCAGGATCGTTTTCACACCGAGAGCCATTATCAAAAAGATCAACCACCATGTCGCCCAGATCAGTAGTCCCCGTCGCTCAGTCAAAACGAGTGTCATTAACATTCCTCCAATCAAGAAGCATCTTTCCGTCTCAGCTCAAGTGGTTTCAAAATGATCCGATCGAGTATCTCCGGAATAGCGTCGAATTTCTCATCCCTCCCATTCTCTGCCATCGTATGGAGAAGCTTATGAAGTGCGCCGGTGAGAATGTCCGTCACTACGTAGGGATCTTCTGCTGTGATTTCCCCACGCTCAACAGCCCTGGTAATTAAATCCGCGAAAATATTCCGGTAATTTCGCAACTTCTCTCTGATCACCCCTTCGATCTTAAGAGAGTTCTCATTGAGGTATATGAGCACCAGGTTGCGGTGCTCCGTGCAATGTTTGATCGAAGCCTTTAACCTGCACCGCAGCTGCTCCAGGGGAGGGTCATCCGGCCTGCACGCTTGATCACTCTTTGTGATAAGCTCTTCGATGTACCTCTCCAGCAGCTCACGAAATATCTCTTTCTTCCCGGGAAAATGGTTGTAAAGCATCCCCACGGATAGCTCGGCCTCATCGGCAATCTGCCTCATACTGGTCTTCTCAAAACCGAACTGGGCAAAGAGTGTCGATGCGGCGGTCAGAATCTCCTCTCTGGCCCGCTGCCGCTCTCGCTCCCGCCACCGAGAATGCCTCGGAGCATGGTCGTTTGGCTCCATTACGTTCCCCCACCTGTACTTATTGAAAATGAATTCATATTATGAATCTATATTCAAGAAATGTATACGCAAGGATAAAATAATAAGTTTCGTAAATTTATTAATTTTATGAAACTTTTTCCTTGACTATTACGAACTTATTACTAGAATGAAATTAGCGCTACTGTTAAGTTGATATTTAATCTCGACAGGCGCGGAACGAGGAAAACCTGAATTGATCTTCATATTTTTGTAAGCTGTATCGATAGGCACCCCTGGCAGGTGAGAATGTTGAGCGATCTGAGCACGGCAAACAAGAAATTTCAAAAGGAGTTGAAAGCGGGAACCGTCGCCCTCGTCCTCCTCGGCATATTGGACCGTGCGGTAGAACCGATGTACGGGTACCAGATCACGAAACATATCGAGTTGGCAATGGAAAACGTGCCGGAGATAAAACAGGGAGCGCTCTATCCGGTGCTTCGTTCACTTGAACGAAGCGGCATCCTCGAGAGTCAGGTTGAACCGTCGGTCTCTGGACCCCCCCGCCGCTACTACCGGATAACCGAAGCCGGCAGGGAAACCCTCGCTGAATGGAAGGTCACCTGGGGTTACACGAAGAACTTTGTGGATGCCATTTTGAAAGGACAAGATGATGTCTGAAATGATTAGCCGGTATCTCAATGAACTCAGCGCAGCCCTTGCCGGTGCCGATCCGGCGACTGTCCAGGACGCACTGTCCGACGCCGAGGAACACTTGAGAACAGCACTGGATCAGACGTTGTCAGAGCATCCGGAGACCTCAGAGAATGAAGTCGTCAAATTGATAATCGAAAAGTATGGCTCTCCCGAAGAAGTAGCATCCGCATACAAGGAGGTTGAAATGAGAACAGCACCAGCACTCGCTGAAAGCAAGAACCAGAAAGACAGGTCGGTGGTCGCGCGTATCTTCGGTGTCCTCATCGATCCGAGGGCTTACGCTGCACTGTTTTACCTCATCATCTCACTGGCAACAGGTATCATCTACTTTACCTGGGCTGTGACCGGATTATCGCTGTCGGCCGGATTCCTGGTACTGATTATCGGCATCCCATTTATCGGCGTTTTCCTCCTTTCCGTTCAGGGCCTGGCACTGGTGGAGGGAAGGATCGTCGAAGCCCTCACCGGGTACAGGATGCTTCGGAGACCGATCTTCGCCCGAAAAGACCTCGGGATCTGGGGGCGTTTCAAGTACCTCGTCACAAGCGGGCTCACGTGGAAGACGCTCGTGTACATGATACTCCAGCTGCCCCTCGGTATTATCTACTTCACCCTTTCGGTCATCATGCTCGCAATCAGTTTCTGGTGCATTCTCAGACCGATCTTCGAGTACGGATTCGATCTCCCGTGGCTCATGATCGACAATATCAGTTTCTACACCCCGGGATGGACGATGCCCCTGGTAATGATCGTCGGCATACTGTGGTTGATTCTGACCATGCACCTGGTAAAGTTGATCGGCCGCATGCACGGCGGGTTCGCGAGGATTATGCTCGTCAAAAAAGAAAAGGTGGTAGATGAAGGAAGACTAGAATCCGCGATCCCATCAGTATGAGAGCATCGCTTCGAGCTGGTACTGCATTACTGTAAAGTAACTTTTCGCGAATGTCATCGAGGTGATACGATTGAAGGGAGCATCCAACTGGATGCTCCCTTCATATTCCTACGATACAAATTCGTACTGTCCTGGCTTTGAATCGCTCCTTCCATCGCCCGTTACCACAAGGAATTAGGAGGATTCATGCCAGAAAGAGCTACTTGTACAGACTCTTGATCGCTCCCCAGGACTTGCTCTCAGCACCTGAGGTAAGCCCCGCGGGGGCCGATGCACTCAGACCAGCGGCCGTGCCGTCGCAGGGTATGGTGCTCGGACAATACTCATTGTAGGCAACCAGCGCATCCTTGATCGCTACACCGTCTTGTTTATCCGAACCAGTTGGGTGCGGGCCCATCAGTAAGCCATGCGCTGTGAGATACGCATCAGCATCACCGATATCATCGAGTGGGTCGTCACCACTGAGAACGTTGAGCTTGGCCGCAATTAGATGCTGAGCAAGGATGATCCGAATGTCTCCCCTGGTCGGCGTGTCGAGGATACGCATGAGCTGAACCATGGTATATGGCGTATCGCCGAGTATCAGGCTCGATACGGGCCAGGCCTCCGGATGATCCTTCCAGAAGCCGGGGGTATCCTGGCAGTATTCACCGTTGCAGGGGCAATAGAAGCAGAAGTCCTCCAACATATAGTGGTAGGAACCACAACAGGTGAAGTAGAGATAGACACGAACCCAATAATCGCCGCACAGATCCATTCCATACGTCCCGGAAAAGGAATACGTGGGATTCGTGTTATATACAGTTGCTCCTCCCATAATCCGATCAATAAACACGTAGCCACTGCCATCAGGATCGTGATAGATATCCACTACATAACCCAATTCAACGGATTCATACTCATCGAGAATGAGGGAACCCTCGGCCATCCATCCCGCACAGTCGGCATTTGCTGTAAAAGTGGCAAAGCCGCATGCCCACGCTGCACTGGTCAGGGCAGATACCAGTAAAACGGTTAGTACAAACAGTGCCCTTTTAGCCATTTTCCACCACCTTTGGTTTTGGTTTACCGTACCGACTAATTTATGCCTTTCCTCAATTATCCCATAAACTCCGGAAACAATTCAAGTAAAATAACGTATTGAGTATCTTTACCCAAATTACCCCTCAATATTGGGTGTTTTCCCCCAAATTACCTCTCAATATGTAGCGGATGAAGAAAGCCCCTCCCGATGGGGAGGGGCTTTCCACCGCGGGCTCCGCGGTCTCCATCAGCCGAAAGTATCTATCAGCCGAGCAACGCCGCCTTGTTAGCTCTTGTCTGGATCTTTCGGCCTCTTGGGAAGCTTCGGTGGATCTTCTTCGATCTTCTTCATTATGTATTCGATCGCCTTCTCGAGCTGGGGGTCTCTCCCCTTCACGACGAGATCCGGCCTGTTGTCGATCTCGATGTCGGGAGGAACGCCGATGTTCTCGACCACGTAGTTACCCTCCAGATCGACGAATCCGATCGTGGGTACCGTGCAGTAACCGCCGTCCATGAGCGGGACGTTGCGGTTCATACCGACGAGGCCGCCCCACGTTCTCTTGCCGATGAGGGGACCGAGCCCCGCCTGGCGGAACATGTACGGGAAAGCGTCCCCGCCCGAACCGGCGTATGCATTGATAACACATGCCAGGTGACCCATAGGAGCCCTGACCGGGAACTGCCTGATCTTACCGTAACGCTGGGCCCACATGCTCGTGATCTTCCGGGCCATCCGGTCGATGAAGAGTGATGGCATCCATCCGCCGCTGTTGTAGCGGACGTCGATGATGATCCCATCCATCGTGGTCTGGCTGTAGAAGTACTTCGCGAACTCCATGAGTCCCCAGACGTTCGTATCCGGAACGTGAACGTAGCCGACCCGTCCGCCTGTGGCTTCGAGCACCTTTTGCCTGTTGCTCTCGACCCAGTCGTTATAGCGGAGATTGATGTCGCTTCGCACCGGGATGACCGTGAACTCCTTCGCATTATCGCCGTTCTCTTCCGGGCTCACCTTGATGACCGTCTGCTTACCGGCGAGGTTTTCGAGATGAGCGTACGGATTGTCCGGATACTTGAGCTCGACACCGTTGATCTCGAGCAGGTAATCGCCTTCATTCACGGTAATGCCGGGCTGAGCGAGTGGCGCACGGAACTGCGGATCCCAGTTCCTGCCCTGGTAGATCTTCGTGATCCGGTAGAGACCGTTCTTCTCGTCGACCTCGAAATCGCAGCCGAGCTGCCCGCCTCCCACCATCTGGAGGTCGGGGTAATCCCCCCCACCGACATACGCGTGACCGATATTCAGTTCGGCCACCATCTCGCCGATGATGTAGGTAAGATCACTCCTGCTCGTGAGATGGGGCAGGAAGGCCTCGTAGCGTTTCTTGATCCTCTTCCAATTGACACCGTGCATGTTCTCCACATAGAAGAAGTCGCGCTCGAGCCTCCAGGCCTCGTCGAACATCTGCTTCCATTCGGCAATCGGGTCGACCTTCATTTCGAGCTCGTTGGTCTTGATCGTTCCATCGCCGACCTTCTTGCCTTCGGCTGCATCGATGATGCCGAACACTTGCCTCGCCCGATACAGCACCTTCTTTCTGTCGGCTGAAACCGCATACCCGTTGATGCCGCTGATCATGGTCTTGGCTTCACGCTTCTCCAGGTCGTAGAACTTGAGCTCGAAGCTGAAGACCATATCAAACAGAGAGGTAACGACAAAGTTGGGGACCTGTGCGTAGAATACCTTTCCCTTAGCAGCGACGAGTCCCCCGAAGTTGCCCATACCGATGGGAAGACCAATGACCCTGTTCTCGAATCCCTCGATATCGATTGTGAGGGCCTCTTCTTCCTTCTCTTCCTCTTCCTTCCCTTCTTTCTTTGTGTCTTTTTCCTTCTTCTTGTCGTTTTCCTCTTCCTTCTTCTCGCCTTCCTCTTCCTTCTTCTCCTCCTTCACCTCGACCTCGTCGCTCTCCGGGGCGAGAGGGGAGGGGACGTCTACCCTGAGGGTGGCCACGCAGAGAGCCGTGGGATAGACGTAGTTGATATCGTAATCGTATTGGTTGAACTGGAAGTTCGTCATCCGATCGGAGAAGAAGTAGAGGTACTTACCATCCGGATCGAAAGCTGGATTGTAATCGTAGTAGAGATCACCCGTCACCTTGTACGACTCGCTCTTATCGAGCGAGTAGAGGTAGATAGAGCGGTTCCCATTGTCCGCATTCTTTGAGTACGCGATCCACTTGCTGTCAGCCGACCAGGAGTAGTCGTTGAGGTCCCACCATTCGTCCTCGTCGATCTTGTGGACCTTTTTCTCGTCGATATCGACATAGTAGAGCGAGAAGGTCTGGTTGTAGACGATCAGCTTCTTGCTGTCAGGGGACCATTCAAGGCTGAACGGGAAGTTGTGAAAACCCGTCGTGACCCTGACTTCTTCGCCGGTTCCGTCCGGTTTCCTCAGGTAGATCTCGTATTCTCCGGTCTTATCGGAGAAGTAGGCCACCCACTTTCCGTCGGGTGAGAACTCCGGAGAACGCTCTCTGACCCCCGGCGTCCTGGTCAGGTTCCGCACATCGCCCTTCTCTGCAGGGACGGTAAAGATGTCTCCCCTCGCACCGAATGCCGCCCGCTTACCCGTGCCGGAGAGGCTGTAGGAGCGTATCATGTTCGCCACCCGCTCGTAGCGGGGCCTCTTTTCGTTGAGCTCGCCGGGAACATACACGCTGATCTTCTGAGACTGCTCCGTGTTGAGATCGAGAACGTAAAGGTAACCGCCGTTCTCGTAGACGATCGCATCACCGCCAAGGCTCGGCCACTTCACGTCATACTTATCGTGGTTCGTGATCTTGCGGATCTCACGGGTGTTGAGGTCGAGACAGAAGATGTTCATGGTGTGCTCACGGTCCGATATGAAGTAGATCCGGTCCCCGTACCACATGGGGAAGGCGTCGGTGCCTTCGAACTCGGTGAGCTTTTCGACCTCGTTCTTCTCCAGATCATACAGCCAGATATCCTGAGCCATCCCGCCGCGGTAGCGCTTCCAAGTCCTGAACTCACGCGACATTCTGTTATAGGCAATCTTCTTTCCATCGGGAGAGTAGCTGGTGAGCTCCCCCTCGAAGAGGGGAAGTGCTTCGGGATATCCGCCATCCTCATCGATCGTGAAGAGCCTCCTGTAGCGTGGTCCCGGATTGGTTTTTGATTCCTTCGCCGATCTGTAGAGTACCTTGTCACCCGACGGATGCCAGTCAACGATGACGTCGCTGAAGGGGTGGTATGTGAGACGCTTCGGAACACCTCCCGCCGCAGGTATCGTGTAGACATCCAGGTTTCCATCATAGACGGCGGAGAAGGCAATCGTTCTGCCATCCGGCGAGAACTTCGCAAAGCCTTCGAGGCCGACGTGCGAGGTGAGGCGGGTGGCCGTTCCTCCGGTGGATGGCACGTTCCACAGATCCCCCCCATAGCTGAATATGATCTTGTCCCCGTGGATATCGGGGTAACGTAAGAGGCGGCTCTCGGTAGCGGCATGAACGGAGCCGGCCGCAAGGAGGACCGCCAGTGCCAAGGCAAGTAATCCCCGACTGCCCATAGGCTCACTCCTTTCAGTGAAGGGCTACAGTTGCGCTGAACGGTTTGTAAATGTACAGCGGCGAATAGATATTTAGTAGTACTGATTAGATGATATAAGGTTTCAAAAAATCAATAGGAATTTTTTATGAAAGCAATCAGTAACGCTGTCGAGGACACATTCAGTCCGGTTGATGAAGCCACGAATGATCTTCATGCCATACACGATGGCTGCTGAAGGGACGAGAAGTCTCACCAGAAAGTACTTGTCATAAGAAAAGGCGTTTCTTACTGTTGGCTCGAAAATGCCATCGTTCAAGTGCCGAGTAATGTCTTTAAGATACATCCGATAACATCATGACCAGAGACAATCCAGAGGCGCCCGTTAAAGAATATTACCGAATGACGGTCCAAGAGGTCCTGGATGATCTGGGTACCACCACCGGGGGCCTATCACGAGACGAGGCCGAAAAGCGCCGCAGGGAGTACGGTAAAAACGAGCTTGCAGCTGAATTCAGGGTATCCCGTTGGCTCCTCTTCCTCTCTCAGTTCAAGGACCTGCTCGTCATCGTGCTGATCGTCGCCGCAGGCATCTCTTTCGCTATCGGCAGTGTCCGCGACGGAACGGTGATGCTCGTCATCGTCATCATCAATGCCATCATCGGTTTCGTCCAAGAGTACAAGGCGAGCAAGATCATCGAGAGCCTCAAGAACCTCATCAAGTCACCCGCGAAGGTCGCCATCGACGGTGAACTGAGCGAGATCTCTCAAGAGGAACTCGTGCCGGGAGATATCGTCCATCTCGAGGCTGGAGATAAGGTCCCAGCCGATACCAGGATCATAGAGTCCTTCAACCTCCGGACAGATGATTTCTCACTCACCGGCGAATCGACGCCACAGGGGAAGGGCAGTAACGTCTTCAGGGAACATTGCGTCCTGGCCGACAGGGACAACATGGCCTATATGGGAACGACCATCTCATCCGGGAGCGCTACGGGTGTCGTGGTTCAGACCGGCATGAATACGGAAATGGGGAAGATTGCCAATATGACACAGGAGACTACCGAAACGAAGTCACCGCTCGAAAAAGAACTGACTGCCCTCGCACGGTGGTTGACCATGACAGTCGTTGTCATCGGGGGAATCCTGTTCGCCGTGGCATTCTGGCAGGGATTCAGCTTCTTTACGAGCATGGTCTACGCACTCGGGATCGCCGTCGCCCTCGTCCCCCAGGCACTGCCCGCCCAGGTCACGGTCGCCCTCTCAACCACGAGCAAGCGGTTGGCCGAGAAGAAGGCAGTGGTCAAGAGCCTGCCCTCGGTCGAAACGCTCGGTTCGACCAGTGTCATCAGTACCGATAAAACGGGAACGCTGACAAAAAACGAGATGACGGTTACCTCAATCTGGTTCAACGGCAAATACTACACCATGACTGGAATCGGGTACGAGCCAAAAGGACATATACATGATGGAAATGAAAAACCGCTGAGCCAGGAAGAGATTGATGAGATCGAGATCATGATGGACGCCGCCACCATGGCGTCAAATGCGGAAATCCACGAGCCGGACGGAGAGCACGACAGTTGGTACCCTGTCGGCGATCCCACCGAAGCCGCCCTGGTGACCATGTCGACAAAGTTGGGCACCCGTTCGCCGAAGGAGGACGAGGAGAACCCGGAACTGCAGGAGTTCCCGTTCGATTCGGAGCGAAAGAGAATGAGCTCAGTCCGTCAGTTCGGTGACCGCGAGCAGCTCGCGATGAAGGGTGCACCGGACAGCGTGCTCTCCATCAGCAAGTCGATCTACCGGGAAGGGAAGGCCTTACCGATCACCGACGAAGACAGAGAGACGATACAGTCAGTCAATGAGGAATTCTCGAGGAAGGCACTCCGCGTCCTTGCGATCGCCTACCGCCCCCTCGAGCCAAACGGCAAGGACTACGCACTCGAGGAGGTTGAGAAGGATGTCATTTTCCTCGGCCTCGTCGGCATGATCGATCCACCGAGAGAAGGCGTGAAGGAGGCAATCGGCGAATGTCATCAAGCCAAAATCAGGACGTTCATCATGACGGGCGATCACGCCATCACCGCTCAAGCAGTGGGTGCGGAGATCGGTCTATCGGAGTCAAGTCAGCCCTCGCCTGTCATCACCGGTCAAGAGCTCAAGGAGATGAGTGATAATGATCTGACCGCCGCCATGGAGAGAGAAAACGCTCTCATCTTCTCCCGTGTTGACCCCGAGGATAAGCTCCGCATCGTCAAGCTCCTGGAACATGAGGGAGAAGTCGTCGCTGTCACGGGCGATGGCGTCAACGATGCCCCCGCCTTGAAGAGGGCGGATATCGGTGTAGCCATGGGCAAGATCGGGACCGATGTCGCAAAGGAGGCCTCCGAGCTCATCCTCCTCGATGACAGCTTTCCCACACTGGTGGATGCCATCAGGGAAGGCAGGACGATATACAACAACCTGAAAAAGACAGTGCTCGCTTCCATGACGACGAACGGGGCGGAGCTCGCCGTCGTCCTCATGGGACTCACCGCCGTCGCGCTGGGGAACTGGGCGATACCGATCCTGGCCATACAGATTCTCGCCATAGACCTCCTCGCTGAGATCATGCCTCTCACGTGTCTCACGTTCGATCCCCCATCAGAGAGGGTGATGACATCACCGCCGCGCGACATCAGTGAGCACATCATGAATAAATACACAGCCTCGGAGGTGATCTTTCTGGGTTTCCTGATCGGTGGTTTGGCCTTCGCGAACTTCGCCCTCTTCATGTTCCGGGAAGGCATCACGCTCACGGTCGACCGTGCGGATCCTGTGATGTACGGCAGAGCGACGACGATCACCTACCTCACGATAGCTTACTGCCAGTTCGCTAATATCCTCTCTCGCCGTTACGAGTACTCATCCGTGTTCAGCAGAAACTTCTGGACGAATAAGATCCTGCTCATCTCGATCCTCGGTTCTGTCGGGCTCATCTTTCTGGGAGTGTACGGACCGTACATCAGCGACTTCCTCAGGTTCACAAGTCTGTCACTGACCGACTGGTTACATGTATTGGGGGCGGCGATAGTCTTTCTCGCTGTATTCGAACTACTTAAGTTCTTCAAGCGGCTCAGGCGAAAGTAGGATTTTGAAAAATTCCTGTTTCTCTGGTATTCTTATTCATTGCTCATGAATAATTGGAAAGTGGTGATGATCAGCATTGAACTCATTAAGGGGATGACAGTATGGACTCGTTCTCAAGCGATGATCTTCGAGAACTGATCAAAAGGCAAGAAGGATTGTGCGTTTCAATCTTCTTACAGACGTATAAAACGGGCCCTGACGTTCAGCAAAATCCAATCCGATTCAAGAATCTACTCGGTGAGGCCGAAGAACAACTACGAAAGATGGGATTCCGCTCAAATAAAGTCGGCTCTTTTCTTCAGCCAGCTCGCAGACTCTTGCGGAATACACTATTTTGGCAGCATCAGGACGACGGTCTCGCGGTATTCCTCTCGCCGACATTATTCAGGAACTTCTGCTTGCCGTCCACATTCGAAGACCTCGCCGTGGTGACGGATCGATTTCACGTGAAGCCACTGATCCCCCTGCTTGGAAGTTGGGGCAAATTCTATATCCTGGCGCTCAGTCAGAAAAAGGTGAGGCTGCTGCAGGGAACGCACTACAAGGTCTTCGATGTCGATATCGAAGAGGTTCCAAAAGGTCTGGCCGACGCACTCAAGTACGACGATCCCCAGAGACAGCTACAATTCCATACGGGGACACCGAGTAGCGGTGGAAAGCGCCCGGCCATCTACCACGGTCAGGGCGTCGGTACTGATGAAGCACAGCACAAGGTTAACATATTGCGCTATTTCCAAATGGTGGATAGTGGTCTTCACGAGTTTTTGAAGGGGAAGCATGAGCCTCTCGTACTGGCGGGAGTAGAATATCTCTTGCCGATCTACAGGGATGCGAATTCGTACCAGCATCTCATCGATGAAGGAATCTCCGGCAATCCCGACAATCTGAGCGCGAAGGAACTCCACGACCAGGCGTGGGCGATTGTTGAACCCTTCCTACTGAGCGCTCAGCAAGAAGATCTAAACACATACGAGAATTTTAAAGGTACTGGGAGAACTTCCAATGACGTGAAGGAAGTCGTTCAGGCAGCTTACCACAAACGAGTTGCTAAGTTGTTTGTCGCTTTAGGATTGCACAAGTGGGGTTCCTTCGATCCAGACACTGATACGGTGAAACTGCATGAGGAAGGGAAACCGGGCGACGAGGACCTGTTGGATTTCGCTGCAGTACATACGCTATTAAGCGGCGGAACATTGCACGTGGTCGAGCAGTCTCTGATTCCCGACAATGCACCATTGGCCGCGATATTCAGGTATTGATCGAGCTCATCACAAGGTGAGGGCCAAGAAATAGAATCCTCCACGCTCGGTGAAATCAATACGTGGAGATCTATCACTCTCTGAGATTTATGTAATGATCGGGCCAATCACCTGGGTACACAATGGTGTATGCGATTCCTATCTCCTTTTTAGCACCGGGTGCGATGGAGAGCTTCCAGGTTACAATCCCATCCTCTTTCTCTTCGTCAGGTAGAGGGCTGACGTCCACATCATCGACCTTGACCTCCTTCATTGTGGAAACGGGAATGCGGTCCATCAGTTTGACCTCCACAGTCTCTTGTTTAAAGCTCTCGACGGTAATCACATAATAGTAACGAATCTTCTTGTACTTTTTCCCTGTTTTGGACAGATACTCCTTCCTGTCCAGCTTGTGCTCGATTTTGATGTCCTGATCGATTCCAAGGTGTACCGTAAAATCCTCCCCTGCGGCTATCGATTCTATTCTCTCCTTGCCGACGAAGTTTGATACCCGGTTAGTGCTTTCCTCGGGTATCGTCTCGATGTAGACCTCAGATATTCCTGCCAGGAGGGGCACCTCGAGCGCGTTTGTAAACTTACCCTCGACGTATACATGTTCTGAAAGACGAGGCACACTGAAGAGTGAAAATGAACCGGGTAACTTTTCCCTGATAACGAGTGAACGTTTGGGTCCGGCTCCAGTCCCGATATCGACTGGTTTCTTGATCTGGAGATTCGCTGCGAACTCGGAACTGGTTATTTCTGCCTCTATGTACGGAACGGGTGGTGGTGGGGGTGGTACGTCAGCTACACGGAGGGATTTTCCCCTCCCACCCCTCGCATATAGTTCATCCCCTTT
>SMTZ1_10004383_pt1 | contig 14199 bp, 15 predicted proteins | sample DeeMarSWOR136_30_FD_25667 | JGI IMG/M metagenome (IMG submission 25667) | reverse complement strand
CGAAAGAACCTCCCGCCGATTCAAAGCCGACTCGACCTCGTTGACCACGAAAAGGACATCGTGCCCGGTATATGTGCTGTCGCGGCACCGGGCCACACACCAGGCCACATGGCGTTGGCTGTTTCCTCGGGGGACGAGCAGCTCCTCTGCATCTCCGATGCGGTTCTCCACCCCATCCAGCTGGAGCAGCCAGAATGGTATGCTGCGGTCGATTTTGCTCCCGAGCAAGTGGTGTCCACCAGGCGCGGGCTTCTGAACAGGGCTGTGGCCGAGAAGGCCTTAGTACTTGTCTTTCACTTCCCGTTCCCGGGTCTGGGTTACGTCGTCACGAAGGGAGAGGGGTGGCTCTGGCAGCCTACTAAGACGACGGGCTAGGACATCGGCGAAGCGGTTTTCGCCCGACCGCCAGACTAGGCGTCAAGCGGTTTGCGTTTTTACGCAATGACATCAGAGAAACAGTATAAGTTCTTGGTGAACCTCCGGGTAACAATCCTCGCTATTGTTTAATTAGGTTTGCTCAGCGCCGCGTGAAACGGGCAGCCCCCAGTTGAATGAGATAGCTAATTGTTCACACGTTGACTAGGCTGACTCCTTATAACATCCACCGTTGCCTCTTGACAGCCAGCGAGCTGGAGACTAACATCGCCACAGTGGTTGAAATGGGAAATCCTAGATAATTGCTCTGAGCAACCAAGAAAACAGGAGATGAAAGAAAAGATTGCAGTCTTGGGTGCAGGTGGTTGGGGCAGTGCCTTAGCTATACTCCTAGTTCATAAGGGGTTTAAGGTGGATCTATGGGAGCCCTTTGCCACCCAGGCAGAAGAGCTTCGCCGAAAGAGGGAGAACCTTAAATTCCTTCCCGGTGTGCCTATCCCGCCCCAGATCAGTATCACCTCCCGTTTACAGGAGGTGGCCTCCGAAAAAGACATAATTATAGTAGTTCTACCGTCCCATGTCGTTCGAAAAGGGGTTCACAGACTAGCTCAATGTCGAATCCTTCCGCACTCAGTTATAGTTGGCGCCTCAAAAGGCATAGAGGATAAAAGTAACCTGCGCATGTCTCAAGTAATTGCGTCGGAACTCCCCGGTAACAGGATAGCAGTGCTCTCAGGCCCTAGTCATGCTGAGGAGGTGAGTAGAGATGTTCCCACCTCTGTTGTAGTAGCCACTCCCGATGAAGATCTGGCCAAATATGTTCAGAATATTTTTATGGCCCCCAATTTTAAGGTCTATACAAATCCAGATATGATAGGTGTGGAATTAGGGGGGGCACTGAAGAATATCATTGCTATTGCTGTTGGTATCTGTGATGGGTTGGGCTTTGGGGATAATACTAAAGCAGCCTTAATGGCCAGAGGATTGACAGAGATCGCTCGATTAGGAATAGCCATGGGAGCTAAGCCTCTCACCTTTGCTGGGCTTTCCGGGATGGGTGATTTAATAACTACCTGTATCAGCAAGCATAGCCGCAACCGAGGATTGGGCGAGGACCTGGGGAAGGGCAAAACGCTCAAGGAAGTATTGAAGGAAATGACCATGGTGGCTGAGGGTGTTCGGACTACTAAATCAGCTTATCAACTTTCCAGAAAATATAGTGTGGAGATGCCTATTGTTAGAGGGGTTTATGGCGTTCTATTTAAAGGTGAGGCTCCTCAGAGTGTGATAGAAAATTTGATGACAAAAGAAGCTGGGCCTGAGCAGACGGAGGATTAGGAGATTAAAGGGGCTTGGAAGAGATATGAGGCAGAAATATATCCTAGCCATCGATCAAGGTACAACTGGAACTAAGGTGATTATCTTCAATCACCAAGGGGAAATAGTTACTGCGGCCTATCGTGAGTTCGCCCAGTATTATCCCCAACCCGGCTTTGTAGAGCATGATCCTCAAGAGATATGGCAGGTCTCCCTAGACGTTATCAGCACCGCTCTGGCGGGGGGTAAGATCGATGCCGGGGACATCTCCGCTATCGGCATAGCCAATCAAAGAGAGACAACCATCCTCTGGGATAAGTATAGCGGGGAGCCGGTTTATAACGCCATTGTGTGGCAGTGTAGGAGGACTGCACCCCTTTGCGATGAGCTGAAGGCCAGAGGACTGGAAGACTTGATCAAAAGAAAGACAGGCCTTGTGATCGATGCCTACTTCTCGGCGACTAAAATGAGATGGATTCTGGATAATGTGCCCGGCATCAGAGAAAAAGCACAGAGAGGAGATTTTTTATTTGGAACCATTGATAGCTGGCTGGTATGGAAACTTACTGGAGGTAAAGTCCATATTACTGATTATACCAATGCCTCACGTACTATGCTCTTCAATATTTATCACTTTAAATGGGACGAAGAGCTAATACAGGAAATGGAGATTCCGCCACAGATCCTGCCTGAGGTCAGATCCTCCAGCGAGATTTATGGGTATACTGTAAATAACGGCATTCTGCGGTCAGGAATTCCCATCGCTGGCATCGCTGGAGATCAGCAGGCATCCCTCTTCGGTCAGGCGTGTTTCGCGCCGGGGATGGCAAAGAACACTTATGGGACTGGCTGCTTCCTGCTCCTTAATCTAGGTCGAGAAGCGGTTTCTCCCTCAGGTGGCCTCTTGACCACTATTGCCTGTGGAGGGGATGGCAAGCCAGTTTACGCTCTAGAGGGAAGCATTTTTAATACTGGAGCGGCGATTCAATGGTTAAGAGATGGGCTAGGGATAATAGATCAGGTCAGGGATAGCGAGTCTTTAGCCCGTAAGATTGAAGATACAGGCGGTGTCTATTTAGTCCCTGCATTTACTGGATTAGGCGCTCCTTACTGGGATATGTATGCTCGTGGCGCTATCTTGGGCATAACTAGGGGTACCAGAAGGGAGCACATCGTTCGAGCTACTTTGGAGTCAATCGCCTATCAATCACGGGATGTCCTGGAGATAATGGCTGTGAATGCCAGGATCGGGATTGAAAAATTGAGGGTTGATGGCGGAGGAGCTGCCAACAATGTCCTGATGCAGTTCCAGGCAGATATTCTTGGCGTTACTATAGAACGGCCGGTTATCACTGAAACTACGGCTTTAGGAGCCGCTTATTTGGCTGGGCTGGCAACAGGGTATTGGCGTAACCAGGAGGAGCTTTCTTCTTGTTGGCGGGTAGGGGCTAGGTTTGAACCGAAGATGGATGCAGAAAAAAGGGAACATCTTTATTCTGGCTGGAAGAGGGCGGTTAAAAGGGTTCTTAGTGATTGATATAGCGCTTTTTAGTTAGTAAGGCTTGACCAAATGAGCCCCCACGGTCATAATTTTGGGGAACGAGAAGGGAGAGGCGAGGGTCATAGCCGAGTAAAAGCTGTGGGAAGCTTCAGAGATGCTATCACCGAGGATAAGACGCCTCAGGGACTGCTATTTTATGGATAAAGAGCGGGAGTCTAGCTCCTTCCCGTTTGTTCTTTGGCGTATCCAACACACATTTCTGATTTGACAGTTACAGTAGAAGTTATTAGAGTTTGACAAACGATCGCGCACAAGCGTGAACCCTGTGTTCGGGGATGTGTTTGTTAGACTCTGTTTCCAGAGGTATGAGCCAGAAGCATGGAACATACAGAAGGTAGGTTCAGAGGGCACAAAAACCTTAATCTCTATTACCAGTGCTGGTTGCCAGCCAAAGATCCCGAGGCGATATTGCTAGTCGTCCACGGCGGGGCTGAGCACAGCGGGCGCTATACAAACTTGGTCGACTACTTCGTACCCAAAGGCTATACCGTCTGTGCCCTTGACCATCGGGGGCATGGCAAGTCAGAGGGCGTACAAGGCTATGTTGAACGGTTCTCGGACTATCTCAATGACCTCAAAACCTTTTTCGATATAGTACATGGTGAGCATGGTAATACCAGGATTTTCCTCATCGGCCATAGTATGGGAGGAACGATCGCTGTCGATTATACTGTCCATCATCAACATGAGCTGGCTGGGCTCCTACTTTCTGGGGCAGCTCTGAAGATACCCTCTAACCGGTCGCCGGCACTGATAGCGGTAGCTCGGATGCTCTCTCTGCTGTTGCCGAAAATGGGGATCAGTGTCCTGGTGGATGCCTCTGCTATTAGCCAGGACAAGGCCGTCGTGGATGCCTACGTGAATGACCCCCTTGTATACCGAGGCAAGATTCGTGCCCGCTTCGGTGCAGAAGTGATTAAGGCATTGCAGATACTGCCGCGCCAAATGCCAAAGATCAACCTGCCTATCCTGATTATGCACGGAACTGCCGACCGGTTGTCTGACCCAGAAGGCAGTCAGATGTTATATGAGCGGGTCAGCTCGAAAGATAAGACCCTGAAGCTTTATGAGGATTTCTACCATGAAATTTTCAACGAGCCAGGACGTGAGCAGGTGTTCGCAGATATGGAAGCTTGGCTAGCCACTCACATCTGATCAGGCTAAACTTGGCTTTTTGCCCTCCGGCAATCGGATATTTCTATACCCACACGCCGTATAATACCCAAAACCTGCACGAAAGGGCGTTTTGTGTCCTTCCTGTCGTGGTCACTACTCGGCCACTTGCCAGCACAACCTCCCTTACTTACCTCGCAACTACTTCATGAACGCACGCTCGTTCGGGTGCACCACTAGTATTACCGCTTGCGGTATCCACCTTCGCCAGTTGACAGCCAGTGAGCAGTGAATAGTATACAAATTGCTGTTACGCTGAACAAACAGATGACAGGCAACCCCGATCTTTCTCTGACAGACCATGAAGAAGCTGAGTAGTGAGACGGAGGGATTCTACTTTTCTGGATCTCGTTCAGCAGGATGTATATGCGCAACCGGAAGAATGTGCTTATGCCAATGGCTTGGTATCAACCGCTCATTCCGCCACCCGTAGCCGGGGTAGTAGGTCTCTGAGACTACCTTCATATGCTCTATTTCGAAAGCCGTTGGCCCGTGGTGCCAGTTGAATATGATCATCGGTATACCACAGAGAGCACACTCTGCGATCCAACATACATGATCCAGATGATACCACTCTGTCAGGCGCTCTCGCCGGCATAGCTCACAGTTGGGGTCGATCATCTCATAAAGAGGATAAACAGGACTGGCTATACTGTCAACCCAAATGTACTTGTCAGCACGGAATATTCGCCAGTCGGTCAGTAGAATGTTCGCAACCTTTAGCGTATCGGGGCTTGGTTCGGTGGTTCGAGTCCTCACCGGCTCCCCGAGCAGGATTCGAACTGTGATCTAGCGGTATAAAGTTTAGGTGTCAAAATCGCATTTTTAGGTCTCTGAAGATACAACATACGGACGCCATAACTTCTGATTAGGGTGTAGCCGCTTTTCAAAACTTCATTGCGATTGAATGTATCATATACAGAAGTATTCTAATTGATTATTCCAGCGATCGAGGGTTCGACCCCCATTGGGGTCGCTGATTTGACGTCTAACTCTACAGGCAGTATAGTAGTTGGTGGCTGGTTACACCGACACATCTGTGAATAGGAGGATGAAAATGGCCCAGAACCTCTTCGTTACTGTAGCGAAAGCTTTGGTGAAAGGGAAGCTCCACATAGGCAAGTTGACGGGCCTGGAACGGTTTATATTGGCACAGCTGGTAATCCCGGACCGAGTGCCCACATTACTGGCAGCGACGAATGTCGAGCCAAAACTGATCGACGAAAAGTACAATTACACGATGTTGTCTGAAAGTGTGGAAGCGAATCTTGAGCTCTTTTCGAGGATTAAGGAACGATTCGCATTCGATGTCATCACGACTCCAATTTGGCTAGGTCTGATGCTTACAGGGGTTGCTGAGTTGGGGGTAAAATTCCGCATCGAAGAGAGCAGGGTTCCTTATGCGTCGGAACATCCTATCAAGGAGATAGAGGATGTGCATAAGATCGCTCCCCCCTCAGAGCCGTCCGGCTATTTTAAGATGACTTTGGACATATACCGGGAAGCTCAAAAGCGCTACCCCGATACGTTGATCACCTTTCCCAATGACGGGCCATGGGACCTGGCCATGCTGCTCAGGGGGGACAAGCATTTGCCGAGGGATTTTCGTCTCTACAAAGATTATGTTGAAGCTAAAGACCCTGCCCGCAAAGAGAAGATCAGAAAGTATGGAGACCCGGACTTATGGCCCGCGATCATGGAGTCGGCTACAGAGATGGCCATTCAGGTCTTCAGATTGGCCAAACAACACGGTATAAACATGATGGGCGCGATAATGGTAGATCAGTTTGCGACAGAACCCGTACTAAGCACTGATGATTTTATCAAGTATGTATTGCCGTACGTGCAAAGGGCTTGGGAGGCTCTGGATAAGAAAGTAGGGACGTTCTATGCGGCCACATCCCCGCAGATGCTTGAAGGGCTGCTCACCCACCCAATCCTCGGTAGGTCGCTAGCCACGTTCGGCTTTACCAACTACAACTTTCCAGTGACCCCAGAAGGCATAACGCTGCCCGAATACGACCAGCCGATGCTGGAACTGGCCAAGAAGAACAAAAAGACTTACATCTACTTAATCCATGGCAAATTTATCAGGGATGCGACAGCCCAGGAATTGGAAGAGATCGTCAAGCGCATTTGCCAGATGGCCACAAGTATGAAGGTCAGGTTGTTGGTCAGCGTTGCGGCTGTAGCGCCTGGAACAGATTTGCATAATATAGACCTGATTCTAAGTTCAGTGGACAAGTATGGGAGGTACTAAGATGTTAGAAGCTATTTCCAACGCCGTCCTCGAAGGTGAAGTGTACGATATCGATGTTATCGTCCAAGGGTCCCTCGACGCTGGCGAAGAACCTATGGCGTGCCTCGAGGCTATGATGGCCGGTCTCGAAGAAACGGGCAAGCGATTTGAGGCCGGTGATTACTTTGTGCCAGAGCTCCTGATGGCCGCCGACACTTTCAAGGCCGGTATGGAAGTGCTGGCACCACGATTGGCCGGCACAACGCGCCAGTATGCCGGCGTGGTCGTGCTAGGAACGGTTCAGGGGGACGTCCACGATATTGGGAAGAACCTTGTCGGGTTCCTGTTGGAAAGCAGCGGCTTCAGGTTAATCGACCTTGGCGTTGACGTATCTCCCGAAAGCTTTGTCCAGGCTGTGAAGGAACATTCGGCTGATGCTCTGGCTATGTCTGCCCTGTTGACAACGACAATGCTGGGCATGCGAGACGTCTTAGAAGCGATAGAAGAGGCAGGGCTGAGAGATCAGGTGAAGGTAATCGTCGGCGGCGCTCCGGTTTCACAGAGGTTCGCAGAGGATATAGGAGCGGATGCATACGCTGCAACTGCCCCACAGGGTGTGGGGATCATTAAAGCTTGGCTATAGTGACATGCCCCCCGAAAATCGGTCCAGGTAAAATGTTAGAATTGGATTGATTAGAAAGGGGGCTTTTTCGTGGGCAGCTCCTGAGGCTATCCAGTCGGCTCTAATGCTGGCAACTCTAACTTAACAAGTGGTACAATAACTGGGGGCAGGCCAGGGGTGGCAAATGGAAAAGACATGGAAGCCGATAACTGCAGGGATTCTGGACATTATTTCTGGGGTTCTTGGCTTAATTGGTGTTATTGGTGTGTTTATCGCTATTGATGTTATTTATCCTGAACATAGTGTACCTGGGTTTGTAGAGGGTATTTACCTAGGTTTGTCTTTTCCAACAATTATCCTCGCGATCTTGGCTCCGATTGGTGGAGCCTATGCGCTGCAAAGGAAGAAGTGGGGCTGGGCGCTTACTGGTTCGATCTGCGCATTGATTCCCACATTCGTTCTGGGGGTAGCCGCCATCATCCTTGTAGCCCTATCCAAGGACGAGTTTGAGTAGTCACAGATAGATCACCATGTGTGTGTGATTTCGCTATACGTCGGAAGGCAGCATCGAACCTTTCACAACGCAACCTCCCTTTCCAACCTTGTCACTGCTTCGTGAACGCACACTGGTTCGGGTATGCCAATCGCAAACCGCTTGCAGCCTGTACCGTGCCACTTGACAGCACATCCGCGAAGTGGTAGTGTATTGCCACCTACTTGAATACGACTATATCAGAAGAACATTCCCCATAGATACCCTCGATTGTAGCCAGCCCCTGGCTCTTGTGGAAGATATGATTGAGGAGGTGGTTCGCTTCGCAAGACTATCCGATGAAGTACCATTAGTGGTTGTCTCTCCGAATTTGTTCCCTTCACACAGGGATCTTCGTGCCGGGTCTTATTTCGGATGGACATTGATGCTAGCTAGGCAGCGGCCAAAGTAGTAAGAGGGAGGTGATGCTATGCAGACCAACATTATTCTTATCAACTTTACTGAACAAGGCGCCAGAGACATCAAGGGATTCCGAGACCGCTACGATTTGATGAATAAGGCCATTGAATCCGCAGGGGGCAAGGTAAAGGGCTTCTACGCAACTATGGGTCCATACGACATGGTAATAATCGTAGAAGGCCTGAGTGATGAAGAGGGTATGCGTCTGTTGCTGATGTACGCCATGTTGGGCACGGCGAGGACAATAACAATGAGGGCGTTCCCCCTGGAAGAATTCACAAACATAGTGAAAAAACTATAGAGGAATTGCACTGAGCTTACGTCAGCCAGGGGAACACCCACTTGTCTCGGTCGGAGGTGCAACAGACAACTAGCTGTTGTTTCAATATTAAATGGCCTCGCATGATTAGAAGCTCACCGGGGCCACGGCATCATGTGAGGGGTGAACTCTGGGTCATACGGCCGGTAGCACCAGCGTGCCAGCGCCGGGTGGCACCGGGCAGGCCTTTGGGTCAGTAGGACCTGCCTTCTCTAGCCAGGGCATCTGAAGAGTCTCGTGCCGCTGGTCACTCGTAGGGGAAGAAGCCTGTGTCGGGCACATGCGATTCCGGGCGCACGCAGGCCATAGCGATCGCTTGGGGCTCACAAACCATGTAGCAGGCCCCACAGCCGAAGCACTTCTCTGGGGTTACTCGCGCCTTGAGCTTCTTGGTTCCCGTTACCGAGACCATTTCAATGGCTTCGAAATTGCAGTTGTCGATACACCGCTGGCAGCCACTGCACTGTTCTTGATCGACCATAGCTTCATAACGGCTCTTCGACCATGACTTGTCGAAGGAGATGTCATGAAGTTTCAGCGGGACCAAACCGTAACAACAATCACTGCAGCAGTTGCACATATGGTCCATCTGCCTAGCGTTGGGCACCACCATTCCAATCAGCCCAGCCGTGGAGGCCTCGTCCTGGATTTGCAGGGCCTCCTCCACACTTACCTTCCGACCATGGCCGCTGGCGATGTCATATGCGGCATTCCGGTTGAAGTTCATACACACGTTTATCGGTCGCTCGCAGGCACCCACTTTGAGGCGGCAGGGGCAGTCTACCACCGAGATGAGGTCCATCCCTTTGAATATCTCTCGCCAGTCCTCCCACGATTGGAGATTCGGGTCGTCCAACACCGATCTCCAGGCGGGGATGACCCGCATCAAGGGCGGCACATCGAATTGTTTGAACAGCGAGGCTATCATCTCATACCCTTCTTGTTCGTCGTACCGCTTCCAAAGCTCGAAGAGGCGCTGCCTATCGGGAAATACAGCCCAACCACTCAGCATCGCATCATGGACCCGCATAAAGGTACTGGGGGCACGCCACTCGCGTCGTTCCTCGATATTGACCGGGAAAGCTAACCCCTTGCGAAACAGGTCTTCCAGATCGTCCTGCACAACCCTTGTGGCGAAACCTAGCTTCTCGCCTAGCTGCTCGGCAGTTAGTGCTGGGCCGGGGGGTTGATTCATCTCCATGATGATGCGAGCTTGGCGTGGACTGGTCGCATATTCGATGATGCGCGCTAGCCCTTCTGCGCGGTGTCCTAGTCTCTCAGCAATGTTAAGATAAATCTCCTCCACAGTTATTCTCCTTTCTTCAGGATCTGGCCAGACATGACTGTTTCGGCGGGCCTAGCTTCTCTCACTGAACGAGTAACCTTGGGTATGGTCCCCATGTCTATCCCGGGTACACGCACGGTTCGCAAATGGTTTTCAATAATCTCTGCCGCACCACTGTTCTCTCCCCGGGACTTAAGCTTATTGGGCCAATTCCTTTTAATCCGGGATCTCCCATATCAACTAGTGTAGTAATGATAAGCCGATGCTCGCTATCCGTCAAGGCGTCTAACAAGCCCAAGAACCAGCTCTTTCAGTCAGTCCTACACTGTAACGCTCCGAAAAATCTTGATCCAACCTTGTAACTACTTCATGAACGCACGCGGGTTCGGGGCACCGTTGGCATGACCGCTTGATGTTGTTAGGCGCCTCACCGGAAGTTCATCAGCAAAACGGGGATTACCCAAGCAGCCTTGCTCTTTCACTGGACAAGGGAAGGGAACTTCTCTAGTTCTCAATACGTCTATAATATAATGAGGCCAAGTGGATACCCTTTGAGAATATAATAGAGGGAGAGAAAAACAATGATAAAGCTGGTACTTCCATGCTTATTGGGCTTGACTTTGATGGCAAGCCTTCTAGTAGGGTGCACCGGAACGCCGGACAACACCTGTCCAGCGGATACCCTGAGTGTGTCTGAGTTATTGGGAAATCCGGTGTATGACACAGAAGTGCAAATTTGTGGAAACATAAGTTTGCTAGGTGAGCTTTTCTGTCCATGCTTTCAGTTAAGTTCTGGTGGGGAAGAAGTAATGGTATGGTATGCTTTAATGATGGAGAATGACGGTACCGAAAGACCTCCGGTAAGCTTAGAAGGAATTAACAACGGCGATAAGGTTATCGTAACCGGGGAACTGAAAGGCGAAGGCGGTATATATTATTCCAAGGGTGATTTCTGGGCGACTGCTGTTGTCGTGGCTGACAAGGAGATGGAGATTCGTCTCGCCCCCATTCACGAGCTTCAAATCAATATCGCAGAGTCGTATCCGCCGCAGGTCTTTGTTCATATTAAGGGCGGGCTTACCGACAGCTGCACAACTTTTCATGAACTAACAACGGAACGCAGTGGCAATATCGTGAATATCCAAGTAACAACACAGCGTCCAAAGAGGGCAGTATGTGCTCTGGTCTATGGCTTCTTCGATAAAAGCGTTAATCTGGGTATCAACTTCACTTCAGGTGAGACTTACACAATCAATGTCAACCATATGACGACCAGTTTTGTGATGCCATAAAACCGTTTTCGCGGTAACAATGCCCTAACCTGCTCCCCAGCCTCCACCGCCGCCACCTGACAGCACATCCGCAAAATCTGAGTGGATAGGGGATTATCCTATAAGCCTCATATATTGACACTCACAGAAGCAGATGCTACCCTTCGTCTAAGATTAGCGGATTAGGCGATCTCAGAGTACGACTATATGGCTGCTAGACCAAATTCGCCTGCCTCTTACCTTCTTTGTAAAAAAGACGGCACGGTTACAGACCCACTGATCGACTTTTACGTTGAAAGGGCAAGGGGCAGGGTAGGATTGATCTATAAAGGGATGTAAACATTGCGGTGTATCTTCAGATAGATCAATAAGGAGGGCAGAGATGATAGAGGGCAAGAAGGTGCGATTGCGGCCTGTGGAAAAGACAGATTTACCCAAAATATGAGAGTGGCTCAATGACGAGGAGGTCATGTACTACTGGGCTTCCCCTGGCAATACAGTATCTTTGGCGCAGTTGGAACATCAGTTACTTCGGCCTGCAGAGCCCTGGGACCCGAGGGTTACTCCCACCAGAAAAATACTGATTATTGAAAACATAGAAGGGGTAGCCATTGGACAAATTGGATACTTTGATCTTTTCACCCGGCACTGGAGGGCTGAGGTTTTCATTTTAATAGGGGAGAAGGATTATTGGGGCAAGGGGTATGGTACCGATGCCATGATGTCTTTTCTGAACTATCTATTTAACGAGCTGGGGCTGAATCGGGTCTACCTATATACACAAAGTTACAATATACGGGCATATGCCTCTTATAAGAAGTGTGGCTTCGTAGATGAGGGCGTTGCCCGTCAGCGCTATTTCGTTAGGGGGGAATATCACGATGGCTTCCTCATGGGTATTCTCAGGCATGAGTTCAATCATCGAGCTAGCCTCGAGCCTGCGGAGGGGGCCTAAAGGCGCACCTTACTTTCACGATTGTGCACATCAGCCAAAGCTGTAAGTTCTTTAGCTAGACCTTTCTTATCTCATCTTCGATAAGCACTTTATACGTAAGCTGCTGGTGGTCTTGTTGACCACGAAGATAGCTGCCCGTGCCATAACCTTTGGGGGATCAAACATAGATTCATCTCCCTGTCTGGTTCGGGAAATGGGACCTAGCTCCCCGAGCAGGATACGAACTGTGAGCTAGCATAAGCACCAGTGACGGCCTACTTCGCAGTCTCCACTGTTGCCTATTGACAGCGCACCCGCGAAGTGGTAGACTTTTGCCTACCTAAACGGCTACGATTCTATCTATAATCATGCCCCATAAATGGCCCCCTTTTTTAGCCAGCCCCTGGCTCTGGTGGAAGCACCTAATCTTAGGGCCGCGAAATCATTGAAAGGAGGTTCGATCATGGAAAAGGAAGCCTTGACCCCCGCCAACTTACCCAGTTGGATGAAGAATTTGTTTGAAACGATGAAGCTGCCCTTCTCACCGGCCGTCAAAGGCGGAGGCTTTGTTTTTGTGTCCGGCTGTACCTGCTTTCTAGATCGCAAGACGGAAGCACTGGTCGAGGGCATAGAGGCCCAGACGAGAGAGACGCTGGAGGTAATCAAGGATACCCTGGAAGCCGCTGGCTCGTCCCTGGACAAGGTCGTCAACGTGACCGTGTTCCTCAGAAATGCCGAGGACTTCACCAAGATGAACGAGGTATATCGTACGTTTTTCCCCAAAGACCCACCGGCCCGCTCCACCATCGTAACCGGGCTGGTGTTGCCGCAAATGCTGATCGAGATCGAATGTATGGCTCTGGCGTGACGCGGAGACAACACCGCAAGAGGCCGCAGCTTCCGAATCGAGGAGGGCAGCCGCATGTTGAAGGGAAAGGTGGCCTTAGAGGTCTGCCTAAAATGCGGAGCTACTGAAACGGAAAGGTGACCTATCAGGAGCCAAAGAGAATCTGAACACAGCGATAGAGATCCTCAAAGAATGCGGAGCCGATGGCTGGGTGGAGAGGTATGAGGGGGAGCTGGCGAAGATTTAAGAGTGCGATATAAAATCGAAGAAGGAGGTGCCCGATTACAGACAATACGCTGCTCGGCTATCGCATGGAACATATCTTTTCCTTCACGGCAACACTACAGAATCCACCAGAGGTAATTGGTCTAGTACCGGAAGGCATTCGGGTCAACGCCTATGTCACAGGGGGAAATGTGTGGGGCCCCAAAGTGCAAGGTAAGGTACATCCAGTGGGAGGAGATTGGCTCACTATTCGCACAGATGGCGTGGGCATGGTTGATGTGCGTATCACCCTAGAGACACACGATCAGGCTCTTATCTACATGTATTACAATGGTGTACTCGATTATGGCGAGAGCGGATATGACAACGTTCTGCGTCAGGAGTTACCCCCCACGATTCCAGTTCGTATCGCTCCACGCTTTCACACGGCTCATCCAAGCTATCAGTGGCTGAACCGCCTACAGTGCGTTGGGATTGGCCAGCTTAATTCCCGACAACCTGAGGTTCGATATGATGTATATGCAGTAACGTGAGACTCCATAGCGAGTTGATTGCGACCACATATCTTCCAAATTGTTCCCTCAGGAGAGGGACCTCTGTAGTCGGGCGAAAGCCTGTCTCATTGATATCGCCAGAGATATTTGCTGGCATTGCTATCTGGAATTCGTCTAAGAGATAATCCCAGCCAGGCGGATTTGGAGTGGGCAGCGCAAGCTAGAAAGGTTATCGAAGATGGCCAATGGTACCATTAGGAAACTGATTACAGACCGTGGGTATGGCTTTATCAAGACAGAGGAGGGGCAGGACCTCTTCTTCCACCGCAATGACCTGCAGGGAGTAGCCTACGAGTCGCTCACAGAAGGCCAAGAGGTCGAGTTTGAGGTAACACGCACAGCCAAAGGGCTGAATGCAGCGAATGTCAGGCTCGCTGGGGAGAGCTAGTTACCCCCAGCCTCCACCATAGACTCTTGACAGCACACCCGCGAAGTGGTAGCCTTTTGCCTACCTAAACAGCTACGATTATCCAAGAAGAGCGTGCCACATAGTTCGACTACTTATATGGACAGCTCCTGGCTCTG
>SMTZ1_10004382_pt1 | contig 14201 bp, 11 predicted proteins | sample DeeMarSWOR136_30_FD_25667 | JGI IMG/M metagenome (IMG submission 25667) | reverse complement strand
ATTTCATTTTTTTAAATAATGAGATGTCAAAAGAAGAATTTCTGGACATATATAATTTAATTAAAAAAAGGACCGAAAGAATTAGATATGGAATCGACTTTAAATTGTCTAACTTATCGATTAACATCTTAAAAAGGGCTTTAAAACCTAGAAATTGGAAATACATTTATTATAGTATGATGAGAAAGATAAAATGAAAAATTCAATCGTTTGTCAAAATTGTACTATTAATAAAATATAATTTATTACCAAAAATTGCAGGAGAAAGACAAAAAATAATTATTTTTTTACTCACCATAAATTCTGTAATATAAAACATCCCAAAACATTTTAAGAATATCATAAAATTTCAATAAAATACCCTTCCCCCCAAGTCTTTTTCTGTGAAAGACAGAAATTTCCTTTATTTTAAGAGAATGTTTTTTTGCCCTGTATAGAAGATCAATGTTGAATATCCAGCTGTTTACTTTTGGGTTTATTTTTTTGTAAGTACCCATTTTCATTATCAGAGGATAGCCATTTACATCTCTCATTTTGAGATTAAAAAGAAGTCCCACAATAATGTTAAAGGTTTTAGAATAGAGTCTTCTCAGAAATCCATCTTTTCTAGATATTCTCACCGCTTTACAGATATCAGGATTTTCCTTTAAAATATTCTGATAAATTTTATAGGTATCTTTTGCAGAAACCTCCCCATCACCGCAAGTAAAACTAACATACTTTGCATTTGATTTTTTGAAACTCTCGATTATTACCCTGCCATAGCCTTGATTTTTTTTAAATTCTATTAACTTGATTCTTGAATTTTTTCTTGCCAAGTCAAGAAGTATTGAATGTGTTTTATCAGTTGATCCATTGTTTATTAGTATAAGTTCATAATCTACTTTATTTGAATTAAAAACAGAGATAAGCTCTTCCACTGTTTTTTTTGCACAATCTTCTTCATTATAGAAGGGAATTGATAAAGATAGTTCGCGTTTCATAAGCTATTTCCTTAATATTTTTTTAAAAATAAATTATTTGAATTTTTAATGATTTTTTTCAAGAAATTTTCTGAAAACCTTTTCAATATAATCAATCATTTCTATTGTTACATTTGGTTGAACCCCTACCCAGAAAGTATTGTTCATAACATAATCCGTTTTCTTCAGATTTCCCACAATACGGTATTTTATTTTGTTTTCTACGAAATATGGCTGTTTTGTTATATTGCCTCCAAAAAGCAATCTTGTGCCTATTTTTTTCTTATCAAGGTATTTAAGTATCTCCCTCCTATTAAATTTACAGCTATCCTTCAATGTAATTACAAACCCGAACCATGATGGTTTTGAATTTTTCTGATTTTTAGGCAATAAAAAAATATCCTCAAACTGTTTCAATCTATCCATAAGCACTTTGAAATTCCTGTCTCTTATCTTGTTAAATTCATCAATTTTCTTTAACTGTTCAATTCCTATTGCTGCATTTATGTCTGTGGATTTTAGGTTATAACCTATCTCAGAATAGATATATTTATGGTCGTATCCTTTTGGAAGATCCCCCATCTGCATATCAAAACGTTTTCCACACAAATTATCCTTCCCAGTCGGGCACTTACAGTCCCTGCCCCAGTCTCTCAATGACCTTACAATATCATTCAGTAAGTTATTGTTAGTAAGCACCGCTCCTCCTTCGATTGTTGTTATGTGATGAGCCGGATAGAAGCTTAAAGTAGAAAGTTGACCAAATACCCCAACTTTCTTCCCACCATAGGTACTTCCAAGAGCATCGCAACAATCTTCTATAAGCCATATGTTTTTGTCATCACATATATCCTTCACAGCCTTTACATCAAAAGGATTGCCCAGTGTATGTGCAAGAAAAACACATTTTGTTTTATTTGTAACAGCCTTCTTGAAATCTTCAATATCTATGTTGTAAGTACCTAAGTTTATGTCGCAGAAAACGGGAATAAGGGAGTTCTGTACTATTGGATTTATTGTTGTGGGAAATCCGCAGGCTGTTGTTATGACTTCGTCTCCTTTTTTAAGCCTTCTTTCCTCAAGCTTTACTGAAGTTAAGGAAGAAATCGCCAAAAGATTTGCTGAGGACCCAGAGTTAATAAAGGATGCGTGCTTAACGCCAATATATTTACAAAGCATTTTTTCAAACTCTCTAGCATAAGGGCCATCTGTCCACCAACCATCTAGTATTGTATTAGTTGCTGCCTTAAATTCTTCTATACCTATTTTTTTTTCAGAAATAGGAACCCCCGAACTTTTTATAGTTTTCCAAAACTCTTCAGAATATCTTTCTACAGAATCCGCAACCTCTTTCCGTAATGTGCCCAGTTTATTATTTTGTTTGGTCATTTTATCCCCTCTTTTTAATATAAGTCGATATTATCTCTAAACCAAGAGACGGTTTCCATCAATCCTTGTTTTATGGAAAATCGTGGCATCCAATTAAAAGCCTTACATGTCTTTTCTATTTCAGCTTCCCATTTTTCAGTATCATAAGATCTTGGTTTCACAGAATTCCAGAAGATTTTGCTCTTAGATTTTGTTAATTCTGTTACAATTTCTACAATATCTGATATTTTTGTCTGTTTTCCTGTACCTGCATTAAATATTTCCCCACAATATTTCTTTGCATTATCTATTGTTTTTAAATATAAATCGATTACATCTTCAACATAGATATAATCTCTCACTGCTTCTGGGTTTGCAAGATGCAGGTCTTCATTCCTTAACGATTTGGTTATTACATGAGTCACTAATCTTGAAGGATCGTCGTAAGCACCATATGGAGAGAAAAGCCTCAATGTCATTATAGGTTTATTTTTTTCTTTAGCAACTTTTTTAGTATATAATGTTGCAGCAAGTTTTGCAATACCATACGTATTCACAGGTTCGCAAATATCATCACATCTCATACGATCCTTTTTTGGGCCGTATTCGGATGAACTACCAGTATTAACAAAACATCTATAATCAATATCATTACATGCGTTGACTAGATTAAATGTCCCAATAAAATTTACATTAATCAAATCTCTATCTGGAAGATGCTTCCCTCCATGAATGCCAGTAGCAGCCAAGTGAAAGATAATGTCAGGTTTTATTTGTCTTACTACCTTTCTTAATTCCCCAAAATTCGTCAAATCAGCCATATGCTCCTTGATTTTATGTTTGATGTCTAAAAGTCTCCACTTGTTTGAAGTACTACGAATTAGAATATGTACATCGTACCCCCCTCCTACTAATTTTTTTGTAAGATTGGCACCCAAAAACCCTGTGGCGCCAGTAACTAATACTTTATTGGCTTTAGACATAATTTTTTCCTCACCTTGTTCATATAATTGTAGGCTTTCTTTCGAAATTCAATTAAATCTTTGATCTCTAGTTTGCACGGCTTTATGAAACATTGATTGCTTTCATTATAATTAGAAAAAACATCTAACTTATGTAATTTATCAAGTGGTAAATTAATCAACCGTTTTTCCTTACAATATTCAAACAAAAGGGTGCCAGGAAATGGAACTACATTAAATATAGATATCTGTTTAACAGGAGGCATTATATTTTTTATCATTTGAAACGTTTCTTCTAAGGTTTCTTTTGTTTCTTCTGGATATCCTATAATAAAAAAAGCTTTAACATACAAATCTGGGTAATCTTTAACAATATCTACAAATTCATATATCGCTTCTTTACTTAATCCCTTTTTCATTGCCTTGTTTCTAATAAAATCTGAGCCGCTTTCAGGTGCGATACATGTTCTAACTAATCCAGCCTTAACCAAAAGATCTATTACCTCTCTATCAAGGGTTTTGATAGAGATGCCATTGGGTGTATCAAATTGAATATTAAGTTTTCGATTGATTATTTCTTTGGCAATAGCTATTACCCTTTCCTTTAAGAGAGTGAAGTTATCATCCATAAATGAAAAATATCTATGATTATATTTTTCGTACAAATATTCAATTTCATCAACAACGTCTTTAGCAGAACGCGGTCTAAACTTTTTACCATGGACTAAAAACATTGAACAAAATGTACATTGATTTGGGCAACTTCGGCTTGAGATTATCGGTAAAGGGACATTGATTGATAAATTTTTAGGGTTATACCAGCCAGAAGTATCAAAATAATATTTTGTTAAATCAAGAAGGTCATAAGCTGGCCAAGGTAGTTCGTCTAGATTCTCGATAAATTTTGTTTTTGGATTAATTATTATCTGATCTCCCTCTCTGAATGCAAGTCCGTCAACGTCTCTCAATGATTTCTTATCATTAAAATGAGCCTTTATCAACTCTAAAAAAGAATACTCGCCTTCTCCTAAAATTATGTAATCAATTGAAGAATATTCGTTTAAAATTTCCTTTGGGAAGGTGGTCGGATGGATACCACCAAGAACTATGGGAACATCTGGATAAATTCTCTTTATTATCTGACCAATAAAAAGGGCGATTTTAAACCTCCCTGAAAAAAGACAGCCAATTCCCACTAAATCCGGCTTAAAAGGACCCAACTTATTAATAAACTCTGTTGAGAAATATTTGGTAATATCCACTTTCTGCTTTTTGTGTTCAAGACTTAAAAAATCATTATTTACATCTATTAATTTCACTTTGTGTTTATGTTTTTGTAACGCTGAAGCTAAATATAGTAATCCGATAGGAATACTTTTATCTCTATGCCTGACAAATTCTGGGGTATGTGGATTAATTAAAAGTATATTCGGCATTTTACATCATCTACTCTTCTCTAAGAGGCTTTATTATCATATTTTTATTAAATTCCTCTCTGCTCAGGAAAGGAAACATATCTTCCAATGGTCTGGAAACCATAGTTCCATCTTCCTTCTTATAGGACGCAACAGTGGGGATGATAAGCTGGTTTGGAGGGCAGAGCACTTCACACAGGACTGGGCCCTTGTATTTTATAATATTATCAAGCACATTATCCAATTTTTTACTATTACTTACCTCCACGAATTTAATACCGTATGCTTTGGCGATCTTCCTAGATTCAGGCATTGAAACACCAGACTTAGATCCCTCTCCGATAAATCTATCGTTGAAGAATTTCTTCTGAGTGGTTCTTATTGAGAGATAACCTTCATTATTCAGAACAAATATTTTTAAAGGCATTTTGTAATGTATTACAGATTGTAGCTCCTGTATGTTCAGTTGGAATGAGCCATCTCCAGTAACACACATAACCCTTTTATTTCCTAAGGCTGCACAGACGCCTATGCTGGCCGGGAGGCTATAACCCATAGTAGCAAATCCCCCGGATGTTATATATCTAACACCCCTGTTAATTTTAACGCACTGGGAACCTGCATAGAATGTGGAGCCTGCATCTGTTACTATCACATCACCTTGTCTAAGTTTCCTGGACAATCTATCAAAAAAATAATAGATATTGATTCTGTTTCTAAGTTTCTTATATTCAGGAAGACATACAGGGTACCTATTTCTCCAAGAAATACAAGTCTGAAGCCATTCTACATTGAAAGGCATCATAGCCTTTCTAAGTAGCTTAGACGTTTTTTCAAGGAATTCCTTGGCATCTCCTTGGATGAGAAGATCAATCTTAATTGTTTTCTTCTTATGAGAAGTAGTATCGATATCAACTACCACTATCTTTGCTTCTCTTGCAAATTTTTCATATTCATACCCTGTTTCAGCAACAGGAAGGCTACTTCCAATTACAATCAGAAGATCAGAATTTTGTACTGCTAGATTGCCAGCCCTGTCTCCTTTTATGCCTATGCGCCCTACGTATAGTGGATGGTTACTCTCAATTATATCAACTCCAAGAAAAGTTGTAACAATGGGTATCTTATACTTACTTGCAAATTCAAATAATGATTCGATTGCACTTGAGATACGTATTCCTTGACCGGCCATTATAACAGGTCTGGATGCTGATTTAAGATACTGAATAAATTTCTGAATTTGCTGTTTTGGTATTCCTTCCTTTTTTTTAGACGGCTTAAACCCTCTGATTTTTTTTGGGTCTATTAAAACTCCTTGCACATCAAGAGGTATGTCCAGCCATACTGGACCTGGTCTACCTTCTTTAGCTAAGTACATTGCCTTCTCTAAATGGTATCTAATATCCTCAGGATTATCTACGAACACACAATACTTAGTAAGTGATTTTACTATAGGGATTGTGTTTATTTCCTGGACACCAAATTGTCTGAGACCAGGGACTCCTGCCTTGTGAACTGTTTGTTTTCTCTTTGCCTGCCCAGAAATAAACAAACATGGGGTAGAATCCAACCAAGCTCCAGCTAGACCAGTTATAGAGTTTGTAACACCTGGACCCGTTGTGAAGTATCCAACACCTAAATTACCATTAGTTCTGGCATAAGCTTCTAAAGCCATGGATACTGATTGTTCATGATGTAAGCAAATGATGTTCAAGTCTTTATTGCATGCTAGACCATCAGTGAGGTGCATTATTCCTCCGCCTGACAACATAAATACATCTTTTACACCAGACTTGTAAATGAATTCTGCAATGTAATCTGCAACACGCATTTTCATAATATACTACCTTGTTTCATCTCATAAAGTTTGTTAAAAATTTTTAGTTTTATTATAATGAAGATTCCGAGCAGCTATAAAATCGATGCCATTTTCTGTCAGTTCTTTTGCTGTAATATTCATTGAATTATGTTTATCTAGATAATTTCTTTCCAACTTATTCATAAGGTTTCCTTTCAAAACATCTTCTTTAGATAAAAAGTAATCTAATATATTTGAAGGATGATCTCGTTGTTTCTCAATTTCCAACTCTCCCCCCTCATGTTTAGCAGAGATATTTTTCACTTTTTTAGCGACCTTTATTAATTCTTTCCTTCTATTGTATGGCTGCTTTACAATCCCCTTATAAGCCTCGATGATATGAAGTTCAAACCTAACTATGTCCTCAAGTCCCAATGCTTGCCTTATTTTAGCAGAAATTTCAATTGTTTCATTATCAACTGAATTGGAAAGATTAAAACCTACAAGAGCTGAGGAACCATCCTCAGCTAAAAAAAGTCTTGCCATCGTAAAAGTCGCAAGGATAGAATATGGATTATCTTTGCCCATATAAACTGAAATTTTGAATTCATTTTTAATACCAATTTTTCTTAGGAAATGGCTAAGCAAAATTGTCCCGGAATTTATATTTAAAACCTGTTTTATTCCATAATTAGTATAGTAGTACAAAAATTCATCTAACCATTTTAAGGCGTGCTTGTTTGGTTCACCAACACCACCAAAATATCCGGTAATTGTTTCTGGTCCTCCAAGATGTATGTTAGAACCATCTGTCCCTTTGGTGTCGAGAGTCTCGACATATGTAGCACCAATAATATTCATTGCTGCAGCTACTGCAATAAGTTCATCACCGCCTCTCTCCGTTGCCTGTTCTTTCATGTTTCTTACTCGGATAAATCTACCTGGCATTACTTCCCTATTTTTTATAGCCTGATGGGCTTGGGTGATAAGCCAAGGAAAATACTGGAAAGCACTTATTTCTAAAGTTACAGCGAAATCTTTATTAAAATTCATCCTTTCCATTCTTGCTCCTAAAATATTTTTTCTATATTCATCAATAGAAACAAAGGATTCATTATTTTTTTGTTTAATCAGCCATTCTATATCCTTGAGATAAGGAGATTTTATTTGCTTTAATCTGGCTATTTGATTTTCGAGCATGCTTGCCTTTTCTGCTTTATTATTAATCTCTTCAACAGTCCCGTATTTTTCTACAACATCAAAGAATGGTTCGAGTAACTCATTATTAGGGCTCGTAAGGAATTCATTGACATTCTTTAATGCTTTATCTTCAATTTTAAGTTTTTTTCTCATATTATTTCAATTGTTTATAAATTATAAATTATTTTTTCTAACCCTTCCTTGTAGAATAACATACCTTCCAATTAAAACAATGCAATTTGCTCAGTACCTGCAATGTTATAGTTAGCAACACGCATTTTCATAATATATTGTCTCGTTTCATCTATTTTCAAGGGCTGTTTTCATCCTCTCTAACCCTTCCTTAATATTATCTACACTTGTAGCATAAGTTAACCTGACATACCCTTCCCCATACTTACCAAAATTAGTACCTGGTAATAACGCAACTTTGGCCTTCTTAAGCATAAAATTGGCAAACTCTTCACTCGTCATGCCAGTCTTTTTTATATTTGGGAAAGCGTAAAAAGCTCCCTCACTTTTTAGGCAGCTAACTCCTGGCAAGGTATTTAGTCCTTCTACAAGTACGTTCCTGCGCTTCTTGTAAACATCTATCATTTGATTTATCTCACTCTGGTCTTCTTTTATTGCTGCTATACCTGCACGTTGTATAAAAGGGGGAACACACGAAGATAAAGTCTGCAATAATAACCCCATTTTCTCAATAATATCTTCAGGACCAATGGCTACCCCAAGTCTCCACCCAGTCATTGCGAATGCCTTGCTAAACCCATTAAGTATGATTGTAGTACGCTTGCAGGTATCATTCGTGGAGGGACTGTGGAACCGAGCGTTCTCATACATCATTCTCGAATAAATCTCATCACTTAACAAGTATGCTCCATGATCTTCCGCAATCCTGTATACTTGATCTATTTCCTTAGGCGTCATCACAGATCCTGTAGGATTGTTAGGCGAATTAATAATTATGAGTCTTGTTTTTGGGCCAATAACTTTCCGTATGTCATCAGGACTCACCCTAAATTCATTTCTCTCTTTCAATGGAACTCTAACAGGGACTGCTTCGCAAAACTTAATTACCGAATAATAAGTAGGGAAACCTGGATTTGGGAAAATTACCTCGTCACCTGGGTTAACAAGACATTTAATAGCGAGATAGATTATAATGTTCGCTCCTGGTGTGACAAGAATTTGATCTATAGATGGTTTAAACCCCCGGGATAATAAGGTTGCCTCGCTTGCTGCAACCCTCAAATCATATAATCCCATAGAGCTAGTGTAATGTGTTTCCCCTTCTTTCATGGCAGAATAAGCGGCGTCTATTATGTGTTTTGGGGTGTCAAAATCAGGATCCCCTAATTCAAAATGGATTATATCTTCCCCCTGCCGTTCTAATTTCTTAACTTTATCCAAGATTTTAAACATAGGCAGGCCATCTATCCTAAATGCCGCCTTTGAAAGAAATGGTTTTCTTACCATAACATACACTTGTGCAATACTAAAGTTCGCTTACGTATTTATTTAATTGAGTTACACATAAATCATAAGCGTTATCCACTTCGCATTTCTTATACCATTCAACAGTATTTTTAATTGTTTCCTTTATGTTAAATTTTGGACTCCAATTTAGCAATGTTTTTGCTTTTGTTGCATCTAAATTAAGTAATTTTGTTTCATGAGTTTTTTCATCAGTACCAGAATGTACCCATTTGCCTTTCCCCCATGATTTAATGACTAAATCGACAATTTCATTGACTGTTATCATTGAGGTCGAATCAGGAGCAAAGTTCCATGCCCCGGCAAATTCTTTTTTACCTTCAAGTAGTTTCTGACCTACAAGCAAATATCCGTAAAGAGCATCTAAGATAAAATTCCATGGCCTTATTGAATCGGGATTCCTTATTTTAATTTCTTTACCTTTAATTAACGCACGGATGCAGTCTGGAACTAAGCGATCTTTTCCGAAATCTCCGCCTCCAACAACATTGCCTGCCCTGACAGAAGCCACTAATTTTAAAGAATTATTAAAAAATGATTTTCTATAGCAGTCAATAACAAGCTCTGCGCATGCCTTGCTACAAGAATATGGGTCGTATCCACCAAGTTCGTCCCCTTCTTTGTATGGTTTAATTTGTTCTTTATTCTTGTAACATTTATCTGAAGTAACCATTACAGCTGCTTTAACAGAAGGGGTATTTTTTATACATTCAAGGACATTTATAGTTCCCATTATATTTGTATTGAGAGTTCCAATCGGTTTGTCATAAGATAATCTAACTATAGTTTGTGCGGCTAAATGAAAAATAATTTCGGGCCTGTATTTATCGAATACCCATTTTAATCTTTTATAATCGTTAATGTCCCCCCTTTCATCTGCAAAAATAATCTTGCTGAGATTTGTTTTCCTGTAAACAAAATCATTTGGATATTTTTTTAAAGAAAATCCAACTACTTTTGCACCAAGTCTATTTAGCCATATACAAAACCAGGCTCCTTTAAATCCAGTATGTCCTGTTACAAGAATCCTTTTTCCATTGTAAATATTCAATCCTTCCACATCTTCCACTTTGGATTTTCTTTCCACATTTTGTTAAGTTTTTCATAATCACGTTGAGTATCCATGCAATACCAGAAGCCCTCATGATTATAAACTGCAAGCTGTTCATCTTTTGCGATTTTGGGCAGAATATCTGTTTCAAGCATTACGTTCTTTCCTGTAAAGTAGCCAAGTGCCTCTCTATTGAACACCATAAAACCACCATTAACTAAGTCAAACATCTCTGGCCTCTCTTTAAATCTAGTTACAATTCCATTTTTTGTTGCTATAAGGCCAAATCTCTGTTGCGTCTTAATTCCAGTTATGGTGGTAACAAGATTTTTTTCTTTATGAAAATCAAGAAGTTTCTTAAGGTCAATATCCGCAACTCCATCTCCGTAAGTCAGCATAAAATTTTCATCATTTTCAATCAACTTCTTAATAAGATAAATTCTTCTTGCCGTCTTTGTATAAATCCCAGTATCAACAAAATGAATCTTCCAGTTTTCACATTCCTTTCCATTGTGAAATGTTATCTCCTTATTTTTATTAATTTCAAGAGAGAAGTCGGATGTTTTCCATTTGTAGTGAACGAAATACTCTTTTATTAGTTCTCCCTTATAGCCTAGCGGAAGAATAAATTCATCAAATCCATAATGATAATATATTTCCATTATATGCCACAAGATTGGCCTGTTGCCTATGGAAACCATTGGTTTTGGAATAAATTCAGTTTGCTCTCTAAGTCTCATTCCAAGGCCCCCACAAAGAATTATCACTTTCATTTTTTCAATATTAATCTCTTGAAAGAACACATATAAAGATGTGTATAATTAACTAATCTTAATTATTTATATTTCCATTAATGAATACTGAAGTGACTTGATGAATTATGAAAAATAAAGACACTGAAATAATAGGTATTTGTGGCCTGGGTTATATTGGTTTACCTACCCTCGCAGCTTTAGCTAATGTTGGTTATAGAGTAATCGGTTGTGATATCGATAAACAAAAGATTGAACGGTTGCAACAAACGTATGAAGCTGATATATATGAACCAGGGCTGAATGAGGCGTTGCAACGGTGTAAAAACAAAATAGAATTTACATCAGATTATGAATATTTAATGGAAAATTGCTCTGTAATTATGATTACTGTAGGAACGCCAATTAATGAAAAGAATGAGCCAAATTATGATTACATAAATTCATGTATAGCGTCTATTGGAAAACATTTGAGAAATGGGCAGCTAATAATTTTAAAATCAACAGTTACTCCAGGCACAACAGAAGAATTTGTGAGTGAAAAATTAAAGGAAATTTCTGGTTTAAATCCTGGCCAAGATTTTTATTTGGCTTTCTGTCCCGAGAGGACGATAGAAGGATTGGCTTTGTATGAATTAAGTAAACTTCCTAAAATTGTAGGTGGCGTTAACAAAGAGAGCACCGAGTATGCAGCGAAAATACTTAAAAAACTGGGTGGTGGAATAGTTAAAGTTTCTTCCCCGAAGGCCGCTGAGATATGTAAAATTACTGATAACTTATTTCGGGCAGTAAACATTGCGCTTGCGAATCAGTTGGGAGAAATCTGTGAAGAGGATGGTGTAGATGCTTATGAAGTAGCGAATGCTGTAAATAAAGCATACAATCGTACTCAAATATTTAAACCAGGCCTTGGCGCGGATGGTCCCTGCCTTTCCAAAGACCCAGAAATATTGAAATATTATGCTTTACAACGCAACATAAATGTTGATTTCCTAGAGAGCTCTATTAGGAGTAATATAAGATCAACCTTGAGAATAGCAGATGTAGTATCGAAGTTTATCAAAGCTAACAAAGAAGACAGTTTAAAAATATCATTTATAGGATTGGCATTCAAAGGGTCACCAGAAACGGGAGATATGAGAGGGTCTCCAGCAATGAAAATCTACAATAAACTGGCGGGAAAATATAAAAATATTAAAGTAAGTGTTTTCGATCCTGTGGTAAAAACATTTTTTGGGAACTCGATTGCTAAAGATTTAAAAGAATGTATAGAAGATGCTAATGTAATACTTTTCTTAACAAATCACCCAATATTCATGAATATCGAAACAAAGGAATTGTTGGTAAATACTGGCAGACCATTATTAATTATTGATTGTTGGCACAACTTAGAAAATGTTGATAAAATAAATGAGGAGCATGTATCTATTCTAAGAGTTGGTGAAGGTTGGTTGGGAAAAAAATATTAATCACTGGTGGGGCAGGATTCATTGGTTTTCATCTTGCCAAATACTTGGCTAAAAAAGATTATGAAATAACACTTTGTGACAATCTTTTTAGAGGGAAATCTGATACTGACTTGAATTATTTGTTAAAAAATAGTAATGTTAACTTGACTGTTTGTGATTTAACAAAAAAAGAAGAGTTAAAAAAATTTGAAACCGATTATGACCATGTATATCATTTAGCTGCGATAAATGGGACAAGATATTTCTATGAGATACCTCATATTGTGCTTAGAGTAAATGCACTTGCATTAATTAATGTCCTTGACTGGTTTGTTGATAGTGGATGCAAAAAAATACTATTCCCTTCAAGCTCGGAAACATATCATGGAACAGCGTCTGTAATGAGCATACAATACCCAACACCAGAAACCATACCACTTACCATAGATGATGTAAAAAATCCTAGAAATTCTTATGCTGGAAGTAAAATAGTTGGTGAACTATTTTGTTTAAATTATTCAAGAATGTATGGATTTGATGTTTCTATCGTCAGATATCATAACATATATGGACCAAGAATGGGATATGAACATGTCATACCAGAGTTTATCGTAAGAATCCTAAAAAAAGAAGATCCATTTAGAATACAAGGGGGGGAACAAACTAGGTCTTTTTGTTATATTGGTGATGCTGTAGAAGCCACTAATATGGTAATGGAATCATCTAAATCTAATAGTGAAATATTTAATATAGGTAATGATAAAGAAGAAATAACAATTTTAGAACTGCTAAAGATATTACTTAAAATTTTTAATTTATATCCAAAAATTCAAACTTTACCCATGCCAGAAGGAAGCGTAATTAGAAGAAAGCCAAGTATAGAGAAAATTGAAAAATTGATTGGTTGGAAACCCAAAGTTAATTTAAAAACTGGCTTACAAAAAACAATCGAATGGTATAAAAAGACTTATAAGAATGATGAAAAATGATACCTATTACAAATATAAATCTTAACGAAGAAGAAGCAAAAGCAGCCTATGATGTAGTAAAATCTGGCTGGGTAAGTATGGGAAAAAAAGTTAAAGAATTTGAAAATAATTTTAAAAAATATGTAAATGCAAAAAATACAATAGCTGTTAATAATGGTACTGCTGCATTACATGCTTGTCTTGTTGCTGTTGGTGTTGAACCAGGCGACGAGGTAATAGTTCCATCTTTAACTTTTATCTCTACAGCGAATGTGGTGTTGTATGAAAAGGCAAAACCAGTTCTCGTTGAATGTGACCCTAAAACGTATAATGTAACTGCTGAAGAAATAGAAAAAAATATAACTAAAAAAACAAAGGCAATTATCCCCGTGGACATGAATGGGATGCCGATAGACTACGATTCAATTTTAGAACTTGCTGAAAAACACTCTTTACCTGTGATCTTAGATAGTGCGGAAAGTCTAGGCGCTGAATATAAAAATAAAAAAGTTGGAGGTATTGCTCCAATTCATTGTTTTAGTTTTTATCCAAACAAAAATGCGACAACTGGTGAAGGGGGTATGATTACAACAAATGACAGTGAACTTGCTGAAAAAATTAGAATGATTAGAACTCATGGACAAGACAGAAGATACCATCATGTCATACTTGGATACAACTACCGTTTAACTGATATACAAGCAGCGATAGGTATAGTTCAGATGAAGAGACTAGAGTGGGTCCTGAAAAAAAAGGAAAATTTAGCAAAAATATACAATG
>SMTZ1_10004381_pt1 | contig 14203 bp, 11 predicted proteins | sample DeeMarSWOR136_30_FD_25667 | JGI IMG/M metagenome (IMG submission 25667) | reverse complement strand
CACCAAAAATACGGCAATAGCAATTGCTGCATAGATTAGCCATTTGTATTGAGCTTTTTTATATTTCAACTGTCTCACCTATTTTCCACCATTCTCCTTGCTTTACAGGGAGATAAGTGCATCCTTTTAATGTTTCATTTGTATAAGGCATAAGAAATGTAAATGCAGCCCATTCATCAGGCCCTTTTGTTGAAAACAAGCCAATGACAAAATCAATGCCTATGACAAGCCCTCCGAGTATCATCAAGGGTATGCCAACAACCTTGCCAATAACAGTTGCTGAAATAACAGCACCAACCTTTACTACTCCAAATCCCAAGGCTATTATCCCTCCTCCAACAAGCAGCTCTGGATAAGATTTCCCAACTATCTCCAAAGTCTGTTTTATATAATCCTGCCCTTTAGGATAATAAAAAACAACAGCATATGGCTGTGATATATCCAGCACATCCTTCTCAACAGAATATTTCACAGTTCCCCTGAACATCTCTCCAAATGAAATGCCTGAAATATATTCTGAATATGTGAACCCTGGTTTGCCAGGGACCCTTTCATTATAAAAATAATTCTCAAATCCATTTAACTCAAGTGTCTTGGAGTCTTCAAAATCAATAATATGGCAGACATTGCAAAATACTCCTTGCCCGCTAAACAGGTTTTTCCTGCCTTCACCAAAAGCCTCCCAGCAGTCAGCCATTGCATTTGCAATTGTCCTCTTTGCTATTTCCTGCACCTCTTCTTTTCTCAAATCCCCTTTGATTGTTATGTTATTAGTAGGGCATTCAATAGCAGAAGAAAAATCAAAACCCTTGACATGCAAGGCAGCATGGGCATCAACACTTGTCTTGCAGATATTCTTCCATCCAAGTAGCTCTTCTTTTACCTCTACACCTGTCCTTGAAGCAAATAAAACAATTATAATAGTAAGAATTCCAATTAATGTAAATGCTGTCAAAAACGCAACAATACTCATTCCTCCTTTTTTATGTTTTAGCCATTTCATAGAAAAATATATCACAAACATTATGTATTAAAGGGAGGTCATCTACACTAAAAACAAAAACATGGACATATTCTTCGCTGACCATAGGTGCATGTAAATCAACAACATAATATTTTTCCCCTGGCTCAAGTGTCTCCAAACGTTCAATACCATATGTAACTGTATAGATGGGAGCAACAGAATATCTCTCCTCCTCTTCATAAGTTAAATCAATGAAATAAGATTCAGGCCATCCAACCCCCTCTAAAAGATTTTTTTCTGTAATATACTCAACTATATCAATAGTTGGAACAGGGGCAGTTACATTAAATGTAGAGCATACAATGCAGACATTCGGGTCTTTTGAAAGAAAGTCCCATTCAAAAAACAAGAATCCTCCATGGCTTTTGCCAAGCCTGTTCTTCTCAGCAAATGTTTTATACCAGCAGTTGCTCAGCTCTGTTGCTATCTTCATAATATTCACTTTTTCCTTTTCTTTTAAAGTATCATACTCAGAAGCAGGTGCAGGGCAGTTAAGAGTAACAGGAGGAACAACACTCGTCTTCTGCCTCATAGCAGATGCTGTTTTAACAGTTGTCCTGCATGCCTCAAGATTTACTGCACGTGTTGTTTGGGGGCTTACCCTGACAAAGAAAAACCAAACAAGCAGAAGTATTAGGCATGATGCAAAGATTATCCAGACAAGTAGCGACACCTGTGCTTTTTTATTCTTCATTTTAAAAACCTTTGCCTCATTAAATAGAATATTGCAAGTATAATAACAAATAAAATTAAGGCAATAATCACGTACATCAAAGTTACTGGAGCAACTTTTTCTTTTTCAGCCATATGCCTAGAATTCCTCCATACCTCTTTTTATCATACCTATTTCAAAATAAGGCAATTATATAAGGTTTTTGGTGAAAATAAAGAGAAAAAAGAATAAGTTTACTAGGCAGTCACTGCTATGCAACAGAGCCCTTCACACGCTGTCCCGTCCTTTTCAATATACCTGTCTCCAGGCCCAAGTTCAGTATATCCAGCAGGACAATCTTTTGCAATAGCTGCTGTACCTATCCCTTCAACACCTGAGCATATACCAGGACATTCCTGTGCTTCTCCGCCAAACAAAGCTAACCTTCCTGTCAATACAAGCAACAGTATAACAAGTATAACTAGTGCAAGGATAGCAACCACAATAACAGTCATAGAAAGCCCTTGGCCTTTTTTTCTAATCATCATCTCACCTCGTTTTATAGTCTTAATATTCTAAAACTCCTATATAAATGTTTTGTTGGTTTTAAACTCATTCAACACACACCTCTAGAAGAACAACCCCAAGCAAACCACCAGCTGTACGTATCGTATATGTATCAGATGAATCAATATTTCCAGTGCACTTCTGGATATCATTATTATAATCAAAAATAGGTGGCTCTGGAGCTTCTATTAAAAATGAGTACAGCCTGTATTTCTTTTGCCATAAATTCAGGGTCTCATCAAGCAGTTTTCTTATCTCGCTGTCCACAAACTCGCAGGAATAAACCCCTGGCCTGCATTCAACCCTTCCCCTGTTGTCAGGGTCATTTGCACAGTCTGCAATCAAGACATCAAGTGTGTTCTCAATTGCATTGCAGTTTGTAGATGTTCTTAACATAGTATTTACCATGTTGTTGGTCATCTGCGCAGTTGTATATGTCTTTTTTAATTCAGGTTCTTTTCTTAAACTGAACTGCAGGTAAAAAAGCAGTGCAAGTGATAAAAGTATGACTATGACAATCAACCCAACAACTTCTAATTGTGATTTCTTACCTGTATATCTCAACATTCAAAACACCAAAATATTCTTTCTTAATATAGGTGCCATCCCCGGCAACAGCAGTCACATCCCTTAATATTACTGGGGTTTGCACTGCTGTCTTTCTCGTCCAATTGACGGGGCTTTCATATAAAACAGCGCCGTCAAAATAATCTGAAATAAGGTTCTCAATAGAAACCTTCATCCCATAAAATAAATTAGAGTAAAATCTGGCATAATCAGAACCTGGTTCCTCAATCTTATTTTTCAAAATATCAAATTTGTATAAATCAATGCAGGTTCCAGTTGGTTCATCCTCGCATCTTATCTCCTGCATGAAATTTGTCTTTAATGAAGATGCAACAGCCCTTCCTTCAAAAAACCGTTCCTCTTGTTTTGCTAAAGATGATTTCTGGTATTGCCCGTAAAAAACAAGCCCAAACAGCAGCAGGATAAAGAAAACAACAAGTATTGCAATGGTTTCAGTCATTTTTAGTTGTGATTTCTTGGTTCTCATCTTAATATATAACAGGGCATGCGCAAGTGCGTTCAAGCCCTTCATTTGTATTCCTAATCTTGCGAGCCCCTCCAGTAATCATAATCTTGTTTTGGGTTTTTGCTCCATTAATCAGCTCATCAAACCCATCTGGGACATAATAAAAACTGCATACAGGGTATTCCCCTTCAATCTCAATATGTTTCTGTTTCAGTATCTGGGCCCTTTCCTTATAAATGCCTGCAACATAACTTAACCTTGAGTACGCCTTTGCCATATTGCATCTGTACATCTCAATATCTCCTGCAAATATTGCTGCATAAACAATTACATTATCACCTTCAATAATATCAAAAGAATCTGTAGGATAACTCTTCATCTCAAAGCTGTTGCCCTCTTTTTTATAAAACTGCACATATCTGTTTGGCTGTATCTCAACAGCAGAAACAACTTCATCATCCACACCCTTAAAATCAGCAGGCATCTGTGGGCGAATCTGCAAAAATACAAACCTAACCCTTGAATTCTTTTTATCAAAAATATTCTCAATATCATTAACATGGTACATCTCTTTGGTAATTGTATCAGGTGTTGCATTCATTAAATCCATTGCAATACCTTGCCCTCCGTAACTGTAAACAAAGATATACCTTACATCAGGGGATGTAATCATAAGAAAATTCTGCACATTAAATGGCATCTTCCAGGGCATTGCCCAGGTTATAATAGTTGACTTGCTTTTTACCAAATCAGGCGCAAAGATTATATCATGCACAGTATCCTGGCTGACACCTTCATCTTTAAGAATATACCTTGAAACATTTCCTATGCAGCTAAACTCAATCTCAACTTTAGGAACAGCAATCTCTATTGCTGTGCTTTCACTTACACCTGCGCCTGCAAAAATCTCATTAAATTTTTCTTTTATATCAAGTGCAAGCCTTTTCTCAGAAACAGTCTTCTGCCTGAGGGCAATGCCAATAAAAAAACCAAGGATGATAATGCCAGCAATAAGGATAAAAATCCAGTGAAACTGAATTGAAATCTGTGATTTTTTCATTCTACTCTCTCAATACGTGTAGCGCCGCCCCTGCCAGTGAGCCTTATATCAATCCTTCCTTTAACAACCTCCATGCAGAGGATACCTCCTTCAATTTCAATATTTCCAACATAAATTGGGCTCGGCGCAAGAGGCTCTAAAAAAACATTCTCTGTATCTGTTATAATGCCTTCTTCAATTGCTGCAGTTATAACCTTTCTAAGGTTCTCACTCAATTCACTAGGAACGTTTGTTGTATATGCATCACCAGAAACAAAACAAACCATCTTATACTTTCCAGGAACGTTCAGAGGATTCCTGTCATTAAAAACAACAACATCTCCAATCTGTGTTGAAAGCCGAGTTACCTCGCTCTCCAACGTGTTCTTGAATTGTATAAATGAAACCTCTTCTCCCCGCTGCATAAAACTTGATATTGCCTTATAGCCGTAAAAAACAATGATTGCAAGGATAAAAATTGCAAGTATCCATATAAATATCTGCCCGGCAATCTGTGCTTTCTTTTTCATTTTTTCCTCTTTTTCTTTGGCTTCTTGGCCTTAAATTCTTTAAATAATTCTTTTCTCTTTCTTCGTTCTGCAATCTTCTTCCTAATAGCTTCAACTGCCTTTTTCCTGCGCTCTTCAGCACTTACCTCTTTCCTAAAGGGTGCTCTGGTAACAGGAGGCCTGGCAACAGGCCTTTGGACAGGTCTTGGCACTGGCTTTACTGCCCTCACGACCTTTACCTCTGGTTTCTTTTTCAGCAGCTGTCTGAAAGGCATCCTTCTCCCCCTGATAAATTTATCATAAACAAGGTAAGATGCTCCGGCAATTACAAATATAATTCCTAATGTCAATAATATAACCTGCAATAATTTCTTGTGCGGCCGTTCACTTGGGCCGCAGCCATAATATTCATCATCTGGATCTGTTATAATCTCATCAATCTCATCATAAGGGGTCCTGTCACATTTGTCAATATCGTTGTCAATGCCGTCTCCGTCAATATCAAGCTGTGCTTCAGAACATCCATTTTCATCGACCTCAGCTCCAAATGGAGTATAAGCACAGTCATCAATGCTGTCAGGAACACCGTCCCTGTCCAAGTCACTTATATCTGCAATAGTTGGGTCAGTATGTGCAAGATATTCCTCATAATTTGTTGCGCCATCCCCATCCAAATCCATATCCCTGTCTTCAGGGTCATGAGGGTCAAGGTTATATCTTATCTCCCAATAATCAGGCATGCCATCCCCGTCTGCATCTATCTCACTTGGGCCGCAGCCATAATGCGGGCTGCCTGAATCATTAATAATCTCATAAACCTCGCTGTCAGGGGTATTTGGGCATTCATCTTCAGAATCTGGTATGCCATCTTCATCAGAATCCTTGACAACACTTATGGTTATTTTCTTGTATCCTGTCTTGTTGTTGTTTGCAGTATCCCACGCCTCATAGCAAAGATATAAGGTATGGTCAACCAATATCTCATCATCATATGATTTTGTTGGAGAGCAGTTTCCAGATGTTGCAGCAGTCCCATAATAAACCTTGTCGCAGCTGACATCATCATCACATATAATCTCAACATTCTTTGTCATATCATCATTCAAGGTTTCTTTTATTGTGACAGTCGGAGGATCTTTCTCAAGGCAGACAGTTGCATTTTCATCTGCAACAGTAAATTCAACATCAATCCAGCTGCCAGTATTCCCAGAGTTGTCAGTTGCCCTGACTGATAATTCATAGTCATCCCCAACCTCCATATCAAGCCCGTCAATAGTTGGGCTGCTCTGTGTTGTAACTCCTTCTGCAATAACGTCTCCTCCAATCTTCTTCTCTTTTAATTCATATTCATATTCCTTAATTCCAGAAACATCATCCTCTGCAACAAACGTCGGGTTTATCTCTTCTGTATCACAAACATAATCACCAAGAGTAATGTTCTTCATGACAGGGTCTGTCTTGTCAATTGAAAATGGAATAGTTGTTTCAACAACAGTGCCTGTCGCAGTAAACAAGCAGCTTACCTTGAGCTCATGCCTTCCTTCATCATTCTTATATGCCGAGCTTTCTGCCTCGTGGGTAAACCCGTATTCAGTATAAAATGTCCCATTAATATTATTTGAATAACTGCAGGCAGCAGTCTTGTCAGTTATAACAGTAAATTCAACACTAAAGTCTTTCTTAACATCAGCTTCTGCAGATTGAATAATTCCTGTCTTCTCCCTGTCAACACTAAAGCTGATATCAACAGCATCAGAAAAGTTTCCAGCCTTGTTCTTGCACTGCACATGATAGGTGTGGGTTTTCTTGTTTTCAGGATTTTCTATAGCAGAATAATGCACTGTCTTAAAGCGGTCTAATTCCCACTGGTAAAAGCCGTTTTCCATTAATTCATATTCTGTTTCTGTCTTGTCGTATTTGCAGAGAGTTTCATCATCTGTCACAACATTTAATATTGCATAAAATCCAGTTATAACATCCCCTTCTCTTAACCTTGCTCCGTTAAGTGTTTGGCTGGCATACTTGTCTTTAATTACAGGGGGGCTTGGGTCATATCTTAGTTCAAAACGAGATGCCTCTTGGCTAACAGCCCCTCCTAAATCCTTGCATTTGACAAACATATCAAAGGTATAAGGCTTTCCTCTCGGGTATCCAACAGCATTTGTAGCGCTGAACCCTTCCCATCCAGGAAGTATATTTGGGAAATCCTCTTTTTCAAAATGCCATTGGTCTCCAGCAACAGGGTCAAATACATTTGCATCAGAAACAAGAGTATCATAATTGAATCCAGATGGCCAGTCATAACCTAAATACTTGCATGAGGAAGCTGCCTTTGTTGCTTTAATTAAAACCCTGAAATTTGGTTCATATGAAACACCATAGCTTGGCTCAACAACATTTGCAGCAATTGGGCGGTTGACTGCAACTATCCCGCATTTTGTTGTTTCATCTGCATTATGTCCGTCACTTGAATAATAACATACTAATGTTGTTTCTGTTAATGAAATGCTTTCATCTTCAGAAATCTCAGTATCTGGCAAGCAAAATCCAGTTTTATTTACATCAAAGCAATAAACAGTCTTGCTGCATCCAAACCCTGTTTCAGGTGAATCAACACAATCAAAACTCAAGGAAACATCTTCAACACTGTAAAATGCTTCTTCCCATCCGCTTCCGGTTCTCTTCCTCTGCTCTCCAGAAACAGTCATAACAGCAGTTGTGGTTGGGGATAACCTGTCAACTGTAAACAGTATATCTTGTTCTCTTGTTTCTCCATTATAAGTGCACCTGATGCCATATCCAGTATGCTGCCTGTTTGCTGCAAAAGGTCCGTGCTCTTTTGTAGATGTGTGTGAAAATCCATATAATGTATCCATATCGTCTATCTTGCTTCCCAGATAAAGCAAGTCGCAGCTTGATTCCTTGGCTGTTGTCACAGCAAACTTAAATGCAGTTTCTGTTGTAACCCTTCCTGGATTCTCAACAACCATAAATGGGTCTTCAACAACAATTAAAGGATTCTTAACAACCTCGTTTCCTCCATTATCAACACAAGTAATCTTATAGCTGTAAGTGCCGTATTCAAGGTTTGCATAGCTTACAACACGATGCCCTTCAATCTTTGTATTGCTTAATTGGCTTCCTGAATATGTCCCGCCCCCATACGATTCAAGGGAATCGCTGCATGCAACAAACTCATTTGTAATTATATCAATCTCCAAATCAGCAGCGCCATTCTTTGGAACAACTGTGCTTGAGATTGTTATCACAGGCTCTTCCAAATCAGCAGAAACCCTTCTCCATTTGACCTGCTCCTGGTTGTGGTGCCCGTCAACAGAATAAAACCTGATATAATAAACATGCTTTCCTTCAATATACCAGCTTCCCTTCTGTAATGTAATCTTCTTGTTAACAACAGGCTCAAAATCACAGCAGGCGTTACTTGTATCAATGCAGTAATACAACCCAATTATTGGCTCATTGTCTTTAATCTCAAATAAAATCTCATTGTTTTCTGTATTTATCTCAACATGCCCTCCAATAACATCACTCTCAGAAGGTTCTGTATCCTGCCGGCATTCATATGTTGTGCAGTCAGCAGCACCATCTGCATCCCCATCCTTAAAGCAGCTGCTGCCTCCCCACCTGCAGACTCCTAAGCTGCAGGCGTCACTGCTTGGAGTTATTCCAGCGCAGCCGTCAATAAATATAGGGCTGCCGCACTGTTCTTCTGTTGTGTAATCCTCGCACATTGCGCCTTCACAGCTCAAGCACGAGGATTTTTCTGCATCTGCATAGCAGTTGCCAAGCTTGGAACAGACATCTTGGTTGCAGTTTACATTAAAGAATAAATTCTCTTCCTTGCATAAACTGCATTTGTCTGTTCCTTCATAACCTGCCTGGTAGCACAATCCCTTTCCTAATTCAGGAAGTGTGTAAACCCAACCACAGTCACTTCCCTCACCTTTCATACAGGTTTGGTTATCCAATTCACACGCCAGCTTTGAATTGTAATCAAAGCAGGAGGTTAACTCAGGATTATCACATGAATAGCATTTGTCAACAATAGTATGGGAATAATCCCAATAACAATAATTCTCATATTGGCTTCCTAAGCATGTAGGAAGTGTCTTGTAATAAAGTCCAAATGGAAGTGCGTCTTGTGTTATTGGAGAACATGGCTCAGCATTCTTGCAGTAAGTCATCATGTTCTTGTCAGGCCCAGAGCAAAAATAACTGCCTCCATAATAACTGCAGTCTTCAATATCCTCAACAATATTTTCATCTGTACACCTCTTTCTCAAAATCTTTTGTGAGCAGAATTCTCCAAACTTGCCTTCGCACAGCTCATCCCCTAATGTTTGTCCCCTTTCAACAAGGGGGCTGTCCCCTGCAATATCGTAGGTTGCAATTATCCCATACTTATAAGTTTCCCCCCATTCAACATCCTCATCAATATAACTAAATAATCTTTGAGGCGGAACAACATCATAATATTCAATTAATTCTCCTTCTTTAAATAAATAATAACCAGCAACAATCTTGCATGGGTTGCTCCAGGTTACAGCAAGCGCCTCTCTTCCCCTAATGTCGCTTACTTCAAAATCATTTGGAGGAAGCGCTATATCAATGCCGCAGCTTGGTTCATATGGAATTAACTCTATAGAAACTTCATTATCTCCAGGAAGCAGAACTTGCTGTATGCTTGTTGGATGATATCCTTCTCTTGTTGCGCTTATGGTATATGCTGCCCCCCCTTCATAAACCTCTACCTCTGGGATATAGAAATTTCCATTTGGAAGTGATTTTGTGCTTCTGCTTGGGAAATTTGGATTGCTCAATATAACAAGGGCATTATCAACACCACCAGCTTCCTCAAGGACAGTCCCCCTGATATCTGCAAGAGGGATCTCCTCTAAAGTAAAATTAACATAAGCAAAATCATTTGTTATTGTAACTGTTTTTCTTTCTGTCTTGTATCCGCTTAAATAAGCAATTATATCCAAGGGCATGAATTTCTTTATGTCTGTCAGTACATAACTCCCATTCACATCAGTAATAGCTGTGCTTGTCCCAATTGCAACAGTAACCCCTGGCAGCGGCTTGTTATCTGCAAACACAAAACCAGTAACAATCCCTTCTTCAACAGAGACAAGATTAAAATCAAGATTATTCTCACCTGGCTTAATATCAAATTGTGTTACATTTGTCTCAAATAAAATATGGCTTACTGTAATTGTTCTTCCAGGCATCGGCTGCAGGTTAACAAACCTGTAATATCCAGCTGAGCTTGTGTTTGTTTCATTTAATCCAATTTTTACAACAGCATTTTCAACAGGCAGTCCAGCTGCACGGACATATCCAGAAAGGTTTGCTTTTGTATAGCCTTGGAATATTGAAAGGCAGGCATCAACATCTGTAATTGAAGTATCAAATATAGCAATCTTATAATCAGTGCTTGTACAAAAATCAGTGCATACATCTCCTGTTAATATTGCTCCCCCATAAACACCAAGGGAATCCCAGACATACCTTGATTCTGTTTCATCTGTGCATATGCAGCATCCTTCCTTGCATTTGTCAATTTCTTCAGGCAATAATTCTGCAACAAAATCCTCCCGATAATAACACCTTGCCTTGTAATCAACATATTTGCAGAAATTAAGGGGCTCTCCTGTATTTGTACATGTGCCATAAGTGTCTGGTTTGCAGAGCAGTCCAGGGACATAACTGCATGATTTGTTAACATAAAAATAATCAACAACACATCCATCATAATCCGCAGCACCTCCGCAGCAGTCAATCTCAGTCATCTGGGTGCATATATCAGAAACATCTGGGTTTGTACAGCAGCCAGTATCAGTAGGAGCAGCATTAATCAAGAAGACAGTAAATATAGCAAACACTACTAAAACTAACAAAATCAATCCTCTTTTTCTCATTTCTGTTGATATTTTTAATTTATTCATATATAAAACCTTTGGAATTTATTATTCACAGTCTTTTCCATTGCAGATTCCCTCCCATTTGCCGTCAAAATCACCATCACACCTCAATCCATTGTATTCAGATGCACAGCCGCATACATCACCTGAATCAATTATGCCGTTGTCGTTTGCATCAACAACCTCATAATCGCCATACCATTTATCTTCACAAAACTTTTCACACCCCGTCTCTCCATAACACCATCCTTGTGTTTCATTAATGTTCTTCACAAGATAAGCAACCCATTCCTGGCATTCTGTTGTAATCTTGTTTGAACACCCTTCTTTTCCCCTCACACCGCAGATATTTGTTTTTCTTGGTTCTAATACCTTGCCCCATTCACCTTCACATGTCTCGCCTGTTGTTCCACTGCAATACCTTGGAGTTCCATTAACCCAAAACAAAGTTCCTTTGTCTTTGCAGTATCTGTCTTCTTTTGTATAACAAACAACATCAGTGCCGGCAAAAGTAAATTCTTCTGTACAGCATTTGTGTGTTTCATGTGGAAGGCACTCCTTTACCTCTATTGTTTTTCTGGTTGAATGGCTTGTTGAATAATTTGTATAATGCAAATCAACCTTGAAAACGACTGAAAACCCTGGCTGTTCAAGTTCTCCTGGATTAAACATTAACATTGTATTGCGGAAAACCTCATCTCCAATATACCAATTATAGGAATATGCTGCATAAGGGTCTAATGTCTCATTTAAAACATAGCCATTTAGATAATAAGCATCTTCAATAGAAGCATAATCATTATCCACATCATCAAACCTGTTTGAATTGTTAATAACTACAAGCAGCTTGTGGTCAACTAAAACCCTGACATCCTGTTCATCAGAATATCTCCCGTCGCTTTGCATTGCAGTAACCTTCACTGTTCTTATGCCTGCAGTGCTTGTATTCAAAATAATTTTTGGTGCAACCAGCACAGTATCACCATCAGGATCAGCTGCTTTTGGGATTATCTCTGCATAATCTCCTTCAAATGCAAGATAATCATATAAATCACCATCATTTGGATGCGGGTGGTTGTGTATATAACTCAAAACAGGGGGCCTGTTCTTTACAGCAAACTGGAATAAATATCCTGAAAATTCATCATTTATCTTTAACACCTTATCCCCTCCTTTTGTTTCTGGAGTTACCCTGACATTGCTCAGGCGCTTGGATATCTCCTCCTCTAACCCTGCCCTGATATCATAATTCAAATCAAGCACCTCATTTTCAACAGCCTTTTCAACAGCACGGTAAATCTGCAAAAACCTGATAGGCTCAATCTTTTCTTCAAAATATTGTGCAAAAACAATGGGCTTCCCCCCTGTAACACTGATTTCTATAGGATAATCAACCTTAGCAGATACACTGCTTGGGCTGAATAAAATCTCCTTAACAACAACCTCTCCAGCATATCCTTCATAATTTGCAGCAAGCTTCAGCAGCTGGGTTAGGTTAATGCATTCCTTTGTCTTGTTTGCAACATAGACGCTGAGCTGCCTTTTAACCTGCTCCATACTCGGAAGCTTTGAATATGAAAAAAACATTCCTCTGCGTGGAAAAACATACCTGCAGTAATCTGGTTCAAGCCAGTTAACACCGCAAGGCCATCCTTTAGGATAGCTTTCCTGGTAAACAAGATAAGATATACCTCCAATATTAGAAGGCGCCTGCCCTCTTAGGTAGCCTGGCTGTCCTTCTAAAAACCATCCTCCCTGCATACCTAAAATATCAAGCCCTTCCCTCAGGCTGTCTTTAAGGCATTTCTCCCCAAGATATTCAACAGCAGTCTGTGAAATTGCAACAGATGCAACCCTCCTTGTTTCTGCTTCAAGGCGCCTGACAGTGGAAACCCTGACAGCATAAAACAAAAAGAACACAATAACAACTATCAGGACGCCTACTATCATAAACACAGTCAGCTGCCCTTTCCGCCTTGTTAATATATTAACTTTTGTCATTTTTTAAGCTATATTTGTTAACGTGTTAAAATAACCCTCCTTTTGTATGGGATCTTCCAATAAGCAAAAACCTCCTTTATCTCATTATCATTTTTGATTGGGACAATAAAACATCCAGGAGCAAGCCATTTTCCTTTGTAGTATTCAACAATTCCTTTTTCCTTGCCTCTGCCTTTCAAACAATAAACAAACCTGACTGCCTTTGATTTTGGCTGGGAAGTCAGGTTGTAGGTATAAAGCACAAGAATTTTGAGCTTATGTTTTCTAGAAATATCTCTTAATCTATCATCCTCTTTACTACTCATGTTAACAAATTAACTAAAAAGAAGTATATAAATGTTTTGGTTAATATATTAATTTAGCTGATTCTCAGCTTAGAAGTAAGCTCCTGCCATATCCCTGCATAATTGCCATAAACAACATAATGTCCTTCTGTTGTATTGCATTGTGTAGCTTGGTAAGGGTCATGCTTTGCCATGCGGTTAACTGCAGCACATATATCAGAATCAAAATTAATATAATCAACAGTAATTAAGACATTTTCCCCAATCTGCTCCATCACCGCATAAACCTCTTTGTCTCCTTTCTTCTGGAGGTATAACGTATTGTAATCGGTTGTCTCATTAATCAGGGAAATATCAATGGCAGTTCCTGCTGGCTGGCTTGGCTTCCATCCCCAAATCCAGCCAAATATTGTTTTAAAGAAATCTGCAATACTCCCAACAACTGTCTGTTTTTCAGGAACATCAATACCATCTCTTCCATAAATAACTGCATTTAAGTCTGGATTATACCAGACAACCTTTTCTCCGCTGCATTTAAAATAAGGCCCGCTTCCGCTTAAACTGTCGCAATAAATCCTGTCAAGGTTTAATGCCTCTAAAAACGGATATTCAACATCATCAACAGGCCTGTTCAAGGAAACACCAAACCCGGTCTTCAGCCCGTCATTATCCTCATACTTCAAAACACAAAAATGATTTACACAACCAACATCGTAGCCTTCAAAACATTTTCTTTTAAGGGCAGGATATGTCCCCCGCTCTGGCCCGGCTAAATAATCTTCAACAGGTTCATAGGTATAATCTGCAAGGCTTCTTTCATAATAATCGCAGTATAAAATAAAGTCATCAGATATTGTCTCTGTGTCTAATAAAGCAAGTGCAATTAATCTTGTTCTTGTTGTCCATTCCCCATTATCACAATAATGGTCTTCAATAGATTCACCGTCATCTATGCACATGGGGGGATTATCTGGGTGATATTTGCTGGCATCATAATCTTGGGAAACGTTTCCAGTCTTGTCAACAAGGCACTGTTCAACATAAGGGCAGTATCCGCTCTCTACATTATCCCAGTCAAATTTCAAAACAGCTGGCTGCCATCCACCATAAACACACCTGTAAGTATCGCCGCTTAAATCATAAACCTCG
>SMTZ1_10004380_pt1 | contig 14206 bp, 11 predicted proteins | sample DeeMarSWOR136_30_FD_25667 | JGI IMG/M metagenome (IMG submission 25667) | reverse complement strand
GTGCCCAGGCGGCACATGGTGCATTTGCCGCAGGACTCCCTCTGGGTGAACTCCAGGAAATAACGAGCCACCTCCACCATACAGTCATCTTCGTCCAGCACCACCATCCCTCCCGAGCCCATCATGGCTCCGACTTCTTTCAGTGAATCGAAGTCGATGGGCAGATCCAGCGCTGACTCGGGCAAACAGCCCCCCGATGGCCCCCCGATCTGTACCGCCTTGAACCGTTTGCCATTGGGGATGCCGCCGCCGACATCGAAGACGATCTGTCTCAATGTGGTTCCCATTGGCACCTCTGTTAAGCCAGTGTTGATTACCTTGCCCGCCAAGGCGAAGACAGCCGTACCCTTGCTTTCCTCAGTGCCGATGCTTGAAAACCACGCAGATCCGTTTCTCAATATGCGCGGTACATAGGCCAGGGTCTTTACATTGTCGATGAGGGTTGGCTTTCCATTGAGGCCGCTGATAGCTGGAAATGGCGGTCGATGTTGGGGAAGACCCTGCTTACCCTCAAGTGAGGCGATGAGGGCTGTTTCCTCGCCACAGACGAAGGCTCCGGAGCCCTGAAAGAGCTTGATGTCGAAGTTGAAATTGCTCCCCAGTATGTTCTTGCCCAGTAGTCCCAGGCGGCGTGCCTGCTGCAGCGCGATCTTCACCCTGTGCACTGCCAAGGGATACTCTGCTCGAACGTATATGTATCCGTAGCGTGCGCCCACCGCATACGCGGCGATTACCATACCCTCTATGACGGGGTGTGGGTCGCTCTCCAGGATGGCCCTGTCCATGAAGGCTCCAGGGTCACCCTCGTCGCCGTTGCATATGACGTATTTGGGCCTGCCTCTGGAGTTGCCACAGATTTCCCACTTCTGCCATGTGGGGAAACCTGCCCCCCCTCGCCCTCGCAAGCCTGACTGCTTGATCTCCTCCAGAATCTCGCGGGGCTGCATCTGGAGTGACTTGGCCAGAGCTTCATAGCCGCCCTTGGCGATGTAGTGGTCAACGTCTTCGGGGTCGATATGGCCACAGTTCTCCAGGATGATCTGCTTCTCGTAGGCGAAGCGAGGAAGGTCGTAGATAGATGGGATGAGATCGTTCTCTTCAAGAGCACCTAGGCTGAATTCTAAGGAGATATCATCACCGATGATATAGTCTTTCACCAAACGCTGGGCTATCTCCGGGGTGACGTAACCATAAGCCATAGTGGGGTGACCGGGCTTGCTTATGCTCACAAATGGCTCCGCATAGCAGTGCCCTATACAACCCACCTCGACTAGGCGCGCATCGAGGTTGTCCTTGGCCAGCTCGTCCCTAATTGCCTGCAGGACCTCAAGGGCGCCAGCTGCCTTACCGCAAGTAGCTGTGCCGATCGTGATGACTGGCTTTGTGCCATCATAAAGCTCCTGCCAGTGTGAAAGAGCACGGCTCTTTATCTGCTGAAAGGCTGAATCTGTACCTGGCACACCAGATGTCTTCACTTTGCCTCTTTACCTTCTTTATCCTTCTCAAGTTGATAAGAAAGCAGGATGCCGTCTACCCTGGTGGGGCTGGTTTTACCCTCTGCCTCGTTGTCAACGACAGTCACTGGCGCCATGGTGCAGCAGCCTACGCAGGCTACGGTATCCAGGTCAAACTCGCGGTCTGGGGTGGTCTCTCCCGGATCTATGCCCAGCCTTCTCTTCCAGGCGTCGAGGACGATATAGCCGCCCTTCATGTGGCAGGCGGTTCCGAGACATACCCTCACTGAGTGCTTGCCCGGAGGATGGAGGCGGAACTGGTTGTAGAAGGTGACAACGCTGTAGACGTCCATCTCCGGTATTTTTAGGAACTCAGCGACTTCAACCATCGCTTCAAGGGGAATATATCCTAGCTGCGCTTGAACCTGTTGCAAAATGGGCACCAGGTTCTCCCTTTGCTTGTTGAACCTCTTGAGCACCTTTCTTGTTTCCTGTTGGATAGCTTCTTGCTCTTTGGTCATACTATCTAATTCCGGTTCCTACTCTTGCTTATGCGCACGACACTTTCTCATCGTTGCGAGCGCCGCTTCTCGTCATTGCGAGCGCAGCGAAGCAATCTCTCACCTCTTTGCTACTCTACCCCCTGAGATTGCTTCGTCGCCCCTTCGACTGGCTCAGGGCTCCTCGCAATGACATACGGTAGAACCCCATCGCAGTGAATTCAGTTCACCCGTTACCTCTTTTTGCATTTCTGGCAATAGCCCTCCAAGTGCAGTACAGCTCTATTGGCCTTGAAGTCGTAGTTGTGCTCCACTTCAGCCACTAGCTTGGCGATCAGAGAGCTCTTGAACTCAATGACATTCCCACAGGAAGTACATAGTAGGTGGTAATGTTCGGTCGAGCGCTTTATCTCGTAGCAACAGTGTATCTCATCAAGGCGTATCTCATCCACCAGCCCTAGTTCCTTGAACAGGCGCAGGTTGCGGTAGACCGTGGCAAGGCTGATATGGCGATCTCTTTCAAGCGCTCTCTGGTAGAGCGCCTTGGCATCGAGGTGACTGCTGGCCTCGCGCAGGATGTCGAGGAGTAGCTGTCGCTGCGCCGTAACCGGATGGTCTTTTATCGCCAGAGGATGGTTGCGTTTGATTCTCATTCTCACATATCAATTATAACGATAGCTGGGTTTCCTTGTCAAATAGAACTCGATATAATAACAAAATGCGCGTCGCTGTTACCGGAGGCACTGGGCTGATAGGTCGGGCATTTGCTGCTGATCTGGCTAAGGATGGGCACGAGATCATCGTTCTCAGCCGGGATCCAAAGCGGGCCAGTGGTTTGCCAAGAGGGGTGAGGATTGAACGTTGGGACGCTCTTACTGCCGATGGGTGGGGCTCTTTGGCAGATGGGGCAGATGCCATAGTCAACCTGGCTGGTGAGAGCATCGCCGCAGGTCGCTGGATACCCGAGCGTAAACGCCGTATACGTGAGAGCCGTTTGAATGCTGGCCGTGCTGTTGTTCAAGCAATTGAAGCGGCGACGCATAGGCCTGGTGTGGTCATCCAGGCCTCGGGTGTTGGCTACTACGGCCCCTGCGGCGATGAAGAGGTAACGGAGGAAACACCGCCAGGGGACGATTTCCTGGCTCAGCTTGCTATTGAGTGGGAGGCTTCTTCAGCCCGAGTACAAGAGCTAGGGGTACGGTTAGTAATCATCCGCACCGGGATAGTACTTAGCGCCCAAGGCGGCGCTTTGTCCCGCATGATGTTGCCCTTACCCCTCCTTTCGGCTGGGCGTTTCGGGAGCGGGCGGCAGTGGTTCCCCTGGATCCACATAGCCGATGAGGTGGGTGCCATTCGCTTCCTGATCGAGAACGAAGATGCTGGCGGCCCATTCAACTTAGCAGCGCCGAATGTGGTTACCAACGCGGAGTTCAGCCGACATTTGGGACGGGAGCTGGGCCGTCCCGTCTTGGTGCCTATGCCCGCTTTCGCCTTGCGTCTACTCCTTGGGCAGATGGCAACGGCGGTGCTTGATGGCCAGAGGGCAGTTCCGCAGCGCCTTGTGCAAATGGGCTTCATATTTCGATTCCCTGAGGTTGATGTAGCGTTGCGAGATTTGTTGCGATGATAATGAGGTGGCAGTAGTGGACGAGAAAACCCTGGAGATGTTGGAATTCCCCAAGGCCAGGGAGATACTCGCTGGCTTTACTTCGTTCTCGGCAAGTCGGCATCTGGCCCTAAACCTACAGCCGTCGTCGAACCCTGCTCTGATCTCTCAGTTGCTCGGGCAGTCAGCCGAAGCACGCCGTCTCCTTTCAGTAGAGCCAGACTTTTCGATCAGGGGGGCTCTTGATGTTCGAGAGTCTGCCCAGATGGCAGCCAGGGGCAAGGTTCTTGAACCACAGAGCCTTGTCGATATTCAAGCGACTTTAGCTGCCGCAAGGCATGTGTATGCCAATCTCCGCAAGCTTGCCAACGAACTACCCCTGCTATGGGGTATTGCAGAGCAGATTATCGAGTTGCCCTCTCTGGAGGACGAGATCAGCCGAAGTATCTCCGCAACGGGCGAGTTGCTCGACTCCGCTTCGACAAAACTGGCCAACCTTAGACGTCAGTTAAAGGAGACACATCAGCAATTGCTTGATCGCCTGGAATCGATAATCAAGTCGCCTAGAGGGCGTAGGTGCGTTCAAGAGGCGTTCATTGCTGAGAGGGAGGGCCGATATGTTATCCCTCTCAAGGCTGAATTTCGAAAGGAGCTTAAGGGCATTGTTCACGATGTCTCCAACACAGGAGCTACGGTATTCGTCGAGCCCTGGTCAACCGTAGAGCTAGGCAATGATCTGCGCCAGCTTGCAATCGAAGAAAAGCTTGAAGTGGAAAGGATTCTTAAGGCTCTCAGTGCCAGTGTGGGGACAAACGAGGCGGCCATATCGCAGAACGTGAGTTTAATTGCAGAGCTTGACCTGGAGCTAGCCAAGGCTAGGTATGCGGAGAATGCAAATGCCGCAGAGCCTATCATTATACCCAATGGGGGGAGCAATGAGGATAAAGTTGACTCGAAAGCGTGCGTGCTCAGGCTCGTCAATGCCAGGCACCCGCTGCTCCCAGGCAAGGCCGTACCTCTGTCAGTGGAGATAGGTGGTGACTACTCAATACTGGTTGTCACTGGGCCAAATACCGGAGGCAAGACCGTAGCCCTGAAGACGATTGGACTGCTAACTTTGATGGCTCAGGCGGGCATGCCTATCCCTGCTTCGGAGGAAAGCTGTATCCCCATCTTCGACGGTGTCTTCGCCGATATTGGGGACGAACAGAGCATTGAGCAGACCATTTCCACATTTAGCTGGCACATGGGCAATATTGTTCACATCCTCCAATCTTCCACTGAGAAGGGCCTAGTGCTTTTAGATGAACTGGGTACCAGCACAGACCCCAATGAGGGGGCTGCGCTAGCACGGGCCATCTTGCTTGATTTCCTGTCCAGAGGCACCATGGTAGTGGCTACCACGCATTACAGCGAGCTCAAGGTTTTCGCACACACAACTCATGGACTGCAAAATGCTTCATTGGATTTCGATCCTGTTACCCTAGCACCGACATACCATCTGACAATGGGCATTCCCGGGGGAAGCAATGCCTTGGCTATTGCTTCGCGGTTGGGTCTATCCCCTGAGATAATTGCTTACGCTAGGGAGTTGATGGCGAAAGGCACTCAGGATATCGAAATGCTGCTGGCGGACTTGGTGAGTGAAAAACGGGTGGTCGAAAATCTGCGTAACGGATTGGAAAAGGAGAAAGAGGCATCAGAGGGGTTGAGGAATTACTGGCAAAATGAAATACAAAGGCTGCAACAGCAGGAGCAGGACATGCTTCGCGAGGAGAGGGATAAGCTTGCTCAGGAGACGGCTCAATTACAGGGAGAGGTCCGCCGTATAATTTCAGAACTGAAGAAGGCAAAGTCACAGGAAAACATAGAGCGAGCCGAGAAGGCATTGGCGGCAATGCGTGAGCAACTGAAGAGCATGAGCTCGAAGCTTAAGGCCGGACGCAGTGATGTGACCGCCGAACAGGTCGAGGTCAGCAAAATCGGTGTAGGCGACAAGGTGTGGCTAACGGATGTAAGTATGTGGGGAACTGTTCTCTCGATAAGGGAAGAGGATGGCCAGATCGATGTTCAGGTTGGACATACTAGACTCAGGATGAATTTGGATGATGCTGAGAAGTTGAAGCCGCCTGTAGGGAAGAGGCTACCGGAGCCGCCAAGGGTGAAGCGAAAACTGAGTACAAGGATACCCTCATTGGAGCTCAACCTCCGCGGCAAGCGAGCTGATGAGGTTGGTCCTGAGTTGGACAGGTACCTCAACGATGCCTATCTTGCCAGTTTGAGCCAGGTTCGCATCATCCACGGTTTTGGAACAGGTACGGTACGTCAGATCGTGCGAGATATGCTGGCTTCTCACCCTCTGGTCAAGTCCTTCCGCCCTGGAGAACGTGGTGAGGGTGGGGATGGGGTCACCATGGTGGAGCTGTAAGCCTCAAGTATTCCAGCAACGGAAGGCTAGGGATTAAGAGATGTAGGGTGGGTGAAGTGAAACGAAACCCACCTGAGGGATTAAGTTCATGTTAATCTTGAGTCGCCGCCGGCTTGACAGGCTGAAGGTACTCCGCCTGCTCGATGCCCTGGAAACTGCCTCTGGTTCGGCGACGTCTTTATATATGCCGCCTGGCGTACCTACGCCTGAGATCGAGAAAACGCTTGACATCGCCTCAGTTGGGGAGGAGGTTTTGATGGATGTTTCTAAGCTGGTCTCTCGTTCAACGACAGGAGCGGTCCTTTTCTGGGGTGAGCAAGGGAAGTACTTGGTGCTGCCGCCGTTTCCCATTACCGAAAAGCTATTTTGCAGTGGTTACGATGTAGAGCCTCTGCGTTCACTGCTCCAGCGAGAATACGTGGTCGGTTTGATACTGCTGCGTCTGGGTGCCTATGCCATAGGCGTGTTTCGGGGAGAGAAACTGTTATCCAGCAAAGTAGGAACAGGTCATATTCACTCGCGCCACAGAAAAGGCGGGTCTTCTGAGCGGAGATTTGAGCGAGGCCGTGAAAAGCAAGTAGAGAATTTTTTCGGTCGTGTTTGCAATCGTGTGCGGGAGCGCTTGGAGCCTTATCTCGGGCAACTGGACTACGTGGTTTACGGGGGCGAGCGTTACACATTGCTCTCCTTTCGCAAGCAATGTGAATTCCTGGGAGCAATCGAGGATCGCACTTTGTGGTCATCGGTCAACGTGCGTGACCCCCGACAGGCAACCCTGGAGGCAGCAATAGGCGCGGTATGGTCCAGCGAGGTCATTCAGTGGCAGGGGTAACAAAGGCCTTGGCGCTACAGATGTAATGTGAATTCGTGTTTGCGTAGGATTATCCCAGGTAGCTCAGTGACCAAAGCGTTCTCCCCACGAAAAGACAATTCGTAATCACTATTAGGGCCATACCTAGGTTTAGGCCACCCTTCAAACGGTGTGTCCCTCGCCTCCACACCAGCACCCCGATAAGCGAAGCCAGGGCCATCTTCCCGAAGAGCATGAAACCATCACCGTGGGTTTGGGCAGCAACTTTCAGAAACGGATTTACCTCGCTCATGCCTAGAGATAGACATAGCCAGGTAATGGTGGTATCAAGAGCATTTAGCAATATCCATATTGTGATAGAGTTAGTCCAATGCCTATCATCTAAGGAAAACACCAGTCTTTCGGCTGCATCTCTCCATACACCCAACTGCGGTTGATTTGAACCCACTTGTTTGTGCGTTAAAGGCTTGCTTAGCATGGCTGACTTTCTGCTGGGTAACTGGCACCAAAGAGCACGACACTGCGCTTCTGGCTCATTGGTATGGTTACGAGTTAAACTATCGTACTGTATCCATAACGTTACTATCGTACTAGTACTAATAATGGTAGAGAACCCTCTCCCGGACGGCAAGATGACGTATCTTATTATTTCTTTACTTTACTTCCCGGACTGTGCGCAACCCCCGATTCCATGAAGGTGACTAGGTCATATCCGACTTTTCCTTCTGGGGTTGGAAACCCAGAACTGAATAACTGATTTCTGATGCTACTTGACTTCTAAGGGGTAAGGTAACCGTATGTACTGGTCGACCACAGAGCTCAGCAATGAGTATCGCTTGTCCAGAATGACTGAATATGCTAAAATCAATATATGCCCCAATAGCTACCTGAAGGTTAGCGAGAGCCAAGTCTTGTTGGTTCTCGTAAAATTTTGCCTTGGAGGAGAAAGAGTCGAACCATGCCTGAGCCAGGCCTAAGCCATCTGAAAATATTGGAGTTGTGTAATCTCGTATCTGGCCCGTATTGCACCAAGCTGTTAGCTGACCTTGGTGCCGAGGTGATAAAAATAGAGCCCCCTGGAATTGGAGATGAAACGAGACGGAGAGGCCCTTTTCTGGAGGATATCCCCCATCCAGAGCGGAGCGGGCTCTATCTCTATCTCAATACCAATAAGCTGGGCATAACCCTGGATGTGGGGACGAGTACCGGGCGAAGCATTCTAAGGGAGCTGATTGAGCAAACGGACATTTTTGTAGAAGACAATCCTCCGGCGATGATGGAAGAGCTGGGATTGACCTATGAAGACCTGAAACAGGTCAATCCCCGTCTGGTCATGACGTCCATCACACCTTTTGGGCAGACAGGACCTTACCGGAATTACAAGGCCTATGAGCTTAATTCCTTCCATGGCGGCGGCGAAGGCTACTTGCTGCCGATGCAGTCGCCTGACCTCGATAGGGAACCGGTTAAGGGGGGTGGCTTGGTAGGGGACTGCATTTGCGGCCTTAGTGCCTCTATGGCGACATTGGCTGCAGCGTATAGCATGGTAGCGACCGGCGTTGGACAACATGTAGATGTCTCGAAGCAAGATGTGCTGATGACCATGGTCGGGTTGGACATAGCTATGTTCGCCAATAATGGGATAAAACGGAACAGGTTGCGTTGGCCTGTCCTAATGCCGACACCGATGAAATGCCAGGACGGTTATATCATGCTATCGGTGCTAAACGATCGTGAGTGGAGGGACCTCGTAGAGTTCATGGGAAATCCATCATGGGCCCAGGATGACAGGTTCAACACCTGGTTAGAGCGTCATCTATATAGTGATGAGATAAATCCACGCGTGAGGGAGTGGCTACAACAATATAAAAAAGAAGAGATCTTTCATCAACTCCAGGCCAAGGCTATAGCGGCCGCCTCCGTCAATACTGCAGAGGAGGTGGTGAAGTCCCCCCAACTGGAGTATCGAGGCTTCTTTGCCGAGATCGATCATCCTGAGGCAGGCAAGCTGAAGTACCCCACAGCACCCTATAAGTTCTCCAGGACTCCTTGGAGGGCGGAGCGTGCTGCACCCCTCCTCGGCCAGCATAATGAGTTTGTCTATTGTGAGCGGCTGGGTTATAACAGGCAGGATCTGGTGAAGATGAGAGAATCCGGGGTTATATAGGAAGCGAGGTTTCTCAAATGAGCGGGTTTGCTCTGGAAGGAGTGAGGATAGCTGATTTCTGCTGGTTGTGGGCTGGGTCCTATGCCACTTGCTTGCTGGCATATCTGGGTGCAGAGGTCATCAAGATAGAGAGCATGGCTCGTACCGACCCATCTCGAATGATGACCTTGACTTTAGGAGCGCAGGCATTCGAAGGGGTGGAGAATTCTCCAGTTTTCAACAGCATCAACCTCAACAAGCTGTCGGTGAGGCTCAACCTGAAACAGCCCAAAGCAGTCGAGCTGGCGAAAAGTATAATCCGGATTAGCGATGTGGTGACCCAGAACATGCGCCCCGGCTCTCTGGACAGGCTAGGGCTGGGCTATGATGTGTTGAAGGAGATTAAGCCTGACATCATCATGCTCTCCTCCTCATCCTACGGGGCTGAGGGCCCCCTGAGAACCTATGGAGGCTATGCTCCTGGCTTCGCATGTTACAGCGGTTTGGCTAACTTGACAGGTTACAGCGACAGCCCTCCGAACCCGATGACGGGTTCAACCGATCTTATGAGTGCTGCTACCGCTGCCTTCTCCGTTGTTGCTGCGTTATGCCATCGCCAACATACAGGCCAGGGGCAGCATATAGACCTATCTTCTGTGGAGAGCCTCGCCGTTTTCACCGGCGATGCGCTTATGGATTACACCATGAATGGTAGGGTACAATCCCGGAAAGGAAACCAGGACAGGATCAGGGCGCCTCACAATTGCTATCGTTGCCATGGTGATGACAAATGGGTTAGCATTGCGGTTTCCACAGAAGGGGAGTGGCAGGCTTTCTGTGAGGCCATAGGGAACCCTGAGTGGGCTGGGGATGAGAGGTTCTGCGATGCCTATAGCCGCTGGAAGAACCAAGAAGAACTCGATAGGCTAGTCGGGGAGTGGACGATTAATTACACCCATTACGAAGTGACCGAGTGTCTGCAGAAGGCTGGAGTTGCCGCCATGCCTTCGCTTAGCAACGAGGAGATTCTCAGCGATGCCCATTTCAAGGAGCGGAATCTGGCTGTGGAGATTGAACACCCGGTGATGGGGAAACAGCTTGTCGTGGGACCTCCGTGGCGCCTCTCGGAAACACCAGCCAGAGTTACCAAGTCATCGCCGCTGATTGGCGAGCATAATGAGTATGTCTTTGGTGAGCTCTTGGGGATGTCTAGTGAAGAAATAGCACGCCTGATGGATGAGGAGATAATCTACTAGGAAGGCTCAATCTTCCCGGCTGACCCTTTGTAGCGTCGTGACTCCTGTCACGACGAAGAATTCGTTGCCACAGGAGTGGTAACGCTACCTTTTTGGACAGCCTGTTCTCGAATAAAAGAGGCCACCACCGAGTTATCAGGCTACACTGGAATAAGCTCGTATGTCAGGGTGCCCATCTTCAGTTTCTCTGCTGTTTCTAGCTGTACCAAGCTACTGGTATCGTGCATCTTGCCCAGGATGTCAGGCGGCTTTGCTGAAGTGGAACCAGGGATAACGGGAGCCTTATCAATTAGATCGAGCGATGCCTTGTCAATGGCGACTGGATCGAACGAGAATGTGATACCAACATCTTGAACGACAGGACTTCCCGACGCTGGAATGCAGTCACACAGTGGGACGATATCCTGGATGAAGTTCATATAAGCGATCTTTCCTCGGCATGCCGACACTACAGCGTTGGCTGAGTGAGCCAGGCAGACTTGAAGCTTCTCTTTTGATCCGGGAGGCCAAACCCAGCCATTTGAACGGCACACGAGATGACAGGTGCCACAGGATATGCATTCCGCTACCGCTCTCTCCGGCTTTCCGTTCACTAACGTTATTGCGTTAGTAGGGCACATATCAGCGCAGTCGCCACAGCCGTCGCAGTCGCCCTCTTCATTGAATTGGGGCATGTTCACTGAGTGCTGTGCTCGCTTGGTTTCCGTAGATACGCATCCCATCCCGAGATTCTTTACAGCACCGCCGAATCCCGCGAGTTCGTGGCCTTTTACGTGGGATAGGACTATCATGCAATCTGACTTGAGTGGTAGGGAAGGTACTCGTACCTCTGTAAGCTGGCAATCGTCGACGCGGTTTCTGATTGGTATAGTCTGTAGCTCGTCTGCATCGTCCGTTATCACTACGGGTGCATCTATACTGGCTTCAACGAAGCCGTTCCTCGCAGCCGTGTTGAGGTACCCCTCCTTTGTTCGCCTTTCACCGGGGTAGGAAACAACGGTATCAAATAGAAAGGGTTTGCCACCTTTGCTCCTGACAATGTCAACTACTTTGCGTGCGAAAACGGGCCTTATGTATCTCATGTTTCCCAGCTCTCCCATATGCAGCTTTATTGCGACCGACTTATCACTTGGTATCATATTTTCAAAGGCTGATTTAGCAATGAGCTGCTCTATGCCATACAAAAAACTGGCATCTTTTGCGTAGCTGAAGAAGAACACCTGAGAAATGGTTTTCTCCTTTCACAATGTCAACAAATTGGCAAATAGGGGGGTTACAGTATTCTAACACATGGATTCATTATATCCAACGGGTTGGGTATCTCGGCAGCGATGCAGCCTTGAATTGGTAGTCGAAATAAATTAAACTAGTCCATAGAATCGGCTAAGGAGAACGAGATGGCGAGGGGCAAGGCAAAAACTCGGTCCAGTGAGAGATCATCTGCTGAGGGCAAGAGTAGGGGTGGCAAAGCCACCCCTACTAAAATGATTATGGACAGCGGGCGCGATGATAGTAGGCTTTCAGAGAGCGTCTTGACTCGCGTCAGCGATAGGCTGGGTATACCTGTGAGTCAGGTCTCTCAAATGATGGAGACGATTGGACAGGTTGCTCAAGAAGCGGGCGATACGGATAGAATCATAGAGAAACACAAAGGTGATAAAGCTGCCTTGATCCAGATACTTCTGGAGATTCAACGAGAAAACCGCTGGCTTCCCAGGGATGTCTTGATGTCGGTTTGTAAGAAGCTGGGCGTTCCCATAAGTCAGGCCTACAGAATTGCTACCTTCTATAAGGCCTTCAGCTTGACTCCTCAAGGTCGTCATCGGGTGTCCGTATGTATGGGTACCGCTTGTCACGTTCGCGGTGCCCCTCGTCTTCTGGACAGGGTAGCAAGCACGCTGAACATCGACCCTGGGGAAACCAGCCCCGACTGGAGATTCACTCTGGAAACGGTAAACTGCCTTGGTTGCTGTGCTTTGGGACCGGTGATTGTGGTTGACGGCGATTATCATGGTAATCCAACACCGAAGGAAATCGAGAGGATTATGAGTTCCTGCGAGTAACCAGCGAAGGGAAGTGATCATGGCTCGCCTTAAGTCGGCTGCCGACTTAGAGAAAAAGAGGTCGCAGATACTATCGAAGAGGGACCCGAATAAGCCCTGCATTACTGTTTGCTCGGGTACGGGCTGCCATGCCCTCGGCTCTGATAAGGTTTACCAGGCTGTTGTTAGCGAGCTCTCAGGGAATGGCCTCAAAGGTAGGGTAGATGTCCGGCGGACGGGCTGCCATGGCTTCTGTGAGAGGGGCCCCGTCGTTGTCATCTTCCCGGCGGAGACCTGCTATCTTGGGGTAAAGCCGGGGGATGTTCCTGAGGTCGTGTCCAAGATTTCGGCGGACAAAGAGCTAGTTGATCGATTGCTGTATAAAGATGCCAGCGGGGAAAGGATAGCGCGTGAGGGTGAGATACCCTTCTACAAACACCAGAGACGGATTGTATTCGGCAATAACCGACTTATTGATCCCAAGAATATCGACGATTACATTGCACTCGGAGGTTATTCTGCACTAGCTAAGGCCCTTTTTGAGATGAGCCCTGAGGAAGTGCTGCAGACGGTGAAGCGGGCCAATCTGAGGGGGAGGGGTGGCGGTGGGTTCCCTGCCGGAGTGAAGTGGGAGACCACTCGCGATGCACCGGGAGCCATAAAATACGTCGTGGTGAATGCAGACGAAGGTGACCCAGGTGCCTTTATGGACAGGAGCTTGCTCGAGGGCAATCCCCACAGTGTGCTGGAGGGGCTCATAATCGGCGCCTATGCCATCGGCTCGCATCAAGGGTATGTGTACGTACGTCAGGAGTATCCCCTTGCGGTGAGCAATCTTGCCCTGGCTTTGAGTCAGGCGCGGGAATATGGTCTACTGGGGAAAAACGTCCTTGGCTCCGGCTTCGATTTCGATGTTGGCATACATCGTGGAGCTGGGGCTTTCGTTTCCGGTGAGTCCAGCGCCCTGATGACTGCCATTGAGGGAATAGTGGGGGAGCCGAGGCCAAAGTACATACGTACCGCTGTGAGCGGTATATGGGAAAGGCCGACCAATCTCAACAATGTGGAGACCTGGGCCAATGTACCCCTGATAATCAATAACGGCCCTGAGTGGTTCACAAGCATCGGAACTGAAAGCAGCAAGGGAACAAAGATATTCTCTCTCGTAGGCAAGGTGAATAATACCGGGCTGGTGGAAGTGCCCATGGGGATGACCCTTAGAGAGATCATCTATGACATAGGTGGCGGGGTTCCTCGAGGAAAGAAATTCAAAGCGGTTCAGACAGGCGGCCCTTCTGGGGGGTGTCTCCCTGAGAGCCTTATTGATCTTCCTGTGGATTTCGATGAGCTAACAAAAGCAGGTTCCATGATGGGATCAGGCGGCATGATTGTAATGGACGAGGATACCTGTATGGTGGATGTGGCCAGGTATTTCACCAACTTCCTTGCCGATGAGTCCTGCGGCAAGTGCATACCATGCCGCGCAGGTCTTGAGCAGATGGTGACTATCCTGGATAGAATCTGCGGGGGTGAAGGTGAGGCAGGCGACATCGAGCTCCTGGAGGAGATATCTGAGGTAGTCCGGGAGGTTTCGTTGTGTGCTCTGGGGCAAACAGCGCCCAATCCGGTGCTTAGCACTATCAAATACTTCCGGGATGAGTATGAAGCGCATATTGAGCAGAAACGTTGCCCTGCCGGAGTCTGTAAAGCGCTTATCTCATACTACATTGATCCTAACAAGTGCTCAGCCTGTGGAATCTGTCTCAGACAATGCCCTGTGGAAGCAATCAGCGGCGACAAGAATATCGTTCATATCATTGATCAGGAGAAGTGCACTAAATGCAATACTTGCTTTGAGGTTTGTCCAACGCGCTTCTCCGCAGTGGTGAAAATTTCTGGCGAGCTGGTACCGGCAGCACCTCCCTTAGGTACCGAGGTGGTGCGCAAGAAAGGAAAGCGGGAA
>SMTZ1_10004379_pt1 | contig 14206 bp, 16 predicted proteins | sample DeeMarSWOR136_30_FD_25667 | JGI IMG/M metagenome (IMG submission 25667) | reverse complement strand
AGCGAATTTTTACGTTCACAGTCTGACACAGCAGCTCCTGTTCACGCAATCTTTTTGCAATACGTTCGCTAAGGTACTGTAACGTTCCCTTAATAATCCCCAGATCCGCAGTATCTTCTTCGAAGCTGGTTTCACGGCTGATTTGCCTCGGGATGATGCGTCTCTTGACTTCGCGGGTATCGATGCCGTTGGCCAGCTCCCAGATCTTAACGCCGTTCATGCCAAACAGCTGTTCCATGATGATCTTAGAAAACTGTGCCAGCTGTCCCACGGTAAAGATCCCCAGATCGGTTAGTTTTTCTTTGGCTACCCGGCCTACACCTGGTAAGGCGTCAACGGGCAGGGGGGCCAGAAATTCCTTTTCTTTACCCGCAGGCACCTCAACAATTCCTCTGGGCTTGCGTAAACCTGAAGCAACATTAGCAATGACCTTATTTTTTCCTATACCGATCGAAAGTCCAACCCCCACTTTTTCTAAAGTTTCCCCTTGAATTGCACGGGCGACTTCCTTGGGATCGCTGTGGAGGTGAAGGGTGCCGGTCAAATCAAGATAGGCATCATCCAGTGAGGTGAACTCAACTAGCGGTGTAAATTTTAAGTATACCTCCTGAAAAACACGCGAAACGGCCCGGTAGTGCGTGTAATCTCCTTTTAGAAAGACTGCATCGGGGCAGATCTGCTTTGCGCGCATCAATGCCATGCCTGTACGTATTCCCCAGCGCCGTGCCTCATAACTGGCCGTGTGCACCACACCACGTTGATCCTCTGAGCCACCGACAATAACAGGTCGGTTGCGCAGGAATGGATTAAAACCCTGTTCTACCGAGGCAAAAAAAGCATCGGCGTCTATGTGCATGATTGTCCGCATAATCCACCCCTGTGTCATCACATCAGCTGCTGGCGATGCTTTGATCGAGCAATTCCTCAATTTCCCGCACCAAATGCCCCGTGCTGGACATAATTTGCGCGAGCATATCCATGGTTATCGCCCTTCCCTGGAATGCCTCGTCAGAAGGATCGACTAAACCCTCGTTAATAAACCACAAATCGGTCTGCAGCGCCTTGCTATAGACTTTCAGAGCAGGACGATGGCCAAAAACAACTTCGTTTAATTTATGTTTCATTAGACGCTGCTTTCTCTGCGCCGGACTTCTGCGCTTTTTTCCCTCTCTGTGCGAGGCAAGATCAAACAACTCCAGAACTTGCTGGTCTGAATTTGTTCTTGTACTCTGCGAAACCATATCTATCCCTCCAAACAGACCCGGGCTATTTGCCACTCAAAATTGGCCGTGTCGAAAGTGAGTTCAAAATAATCACAACTATCCGCGATCAATGAAAAGTGATACTGCTTGCTGTATCCCTGTGGATTTACCCAGTGTCCGTTTAATCTGTTTATCTTATATATCCGCCCGTTCCATTTAAAACGAAGCGGCTTGATTTTGCCATCCTTGAAAAGTGAAATCACCTCTATTGGCTCAAAAATATCTTCATACACCATATCCATCAATTCCTTGCTGTATAATCTCTCAGCAAAATCGACTTTTATTTAGTTATACTGATAAATCAAAAAATTGTTTACTTGCACCGCCATGTTTCTACCCCAGTACGCATAATCATGACCATTCTGTAGTCGATAGTGAACGAACGTACACCAAAATATAATAACAAATTACGCCGGGCGCAAGAAAAATTTACAAATAATTTATAAACGGTTGGGATTCTAAGAATACTAAAACTGGCGCAAAACGGATTGTACTATACCGATGACCTGAAAGCCAGGAGTCTTATTTTCGATAATTAATGAGCTGGGATACTCATTATCGGTCTCCAGGCGAATTAGATTATTCTGGTGATAGAATTTTCTGATATAAAACTTCTCACCCAGCTGGACTACGATAATATCTCCGTCGCGGGGATGGGAATGCAGTTTTACTGTGAGGTAATCACCTCTCAAAATACCTGATTTACTCATAGCATCGTCTAAAACTTCTAAGGTAATAAATTCCCTGTCCATGTCGTTAAAATTGGCGATGAGATCGGTAAGATTATAGTTTCCTGCTGGTTCTAACGGATTGCTGGCGCGTACCATACCGAGTAGAGGAATATTCAGGAAATCATTACTCACAGGTTGCGTGCGTTCAAATGGATTAGAATTCAATTTCATCTTTTTATTCATACTATCTTCTTTTATCTTCTCTCCCTAATTACCCAAAACCTGCCCTTCATTACTCTTTGAATTATTTTTAATCTTGTCCCTCGTTTAATGGAATTTTTCCCTAATTAGGCCCACGACTTTACCCTGAATGGACCATGCTTCGCTGGGATAAATATCGTAATAAGCAGGATTTTCGGCTTTTAGATATGTGCTACCATCTTTCACTACCAAACGCTTCACGGTGACTTCGTCATTAATTAAAGCCACCACAATATCATTAGGATTAGCAATATTCATGGCTTTAACAATAACCAAATCATCATCAAAAATGCCAGCATTGATCATACTGTCTCCATGAACGCGTAAGGCATAGTAGCGCCCCTCTGACTGAATTAAATGTCGCGGAATGGGGATATAGCGCTCGATGTTTTCTTCAGCTAAAATTGGGAAACCGGCAGCAACATGGCCAATTAAGGGAACGGCACTCTCATCATAATGTTTAGGTCTATAGTCTGGATCGATGATACGCAACCCTCTTGGCGATGAATCTTTTTCGAGATATCCTTTCATTACTAAAGCATCGATGTGTTTCTTCACACCGTTCTTAGAACGTATCCCTAATATGTCGCACAGTTGCTGATAAGTGGGCGGAAAACCGTAATTTTCTACCGAATCTGCTATAAGTTCCAGGATTTTTTTTTGTTTCTCGGTTAGTTTACGCATAGTAAAACCTTTAGTAAAATAAGTGTACAAAAGTACACTATTTATATCGTATTGTCAAGATTTTTATTAAGAATTACAAATTATAATCATGAATTTAAGAGGTTGAAAAGAAATATCTTGATATTAAATATAGTAAAGAGCAGCTTGAATTATTTAAAAAATCTTCATAGACTTATTCATATACATGGAGTGAAAAGTATGACAGATGAATTAATGATCTTACTGTTTACCGCTGTTTCTATTGGATTTTTTCATACCCTGTTTGGACCGGACCATTATCTGCCTTTTATCGTAATGTCCCGATCCGGAAAATGGTCTTTAGGTAAAACAACAATAATTACCTTTCTTTGTGGCTTGGGGCATGTATTGAGTTCGGTGGTCCTTGGCTTGCTGGGGATTGCTCTGGGTATCGCCGTATCGCAGCTGGAAGTATTTGAATCTGTTCGCGGAAATATAGCAGCCTGGGCTTTAATTGCTTTTGGTCTGGTTTATTTCGTGTGGGGTATCAGGCGAGCCATCAGAAATAGACCCCATAGGCATCTTCATTTCCACGATGAAGATGTCCTTCACAGCCATGAACATGTCCATCGTCAAGAGCATTTACACATACATACCAAAGAGGAAGGTAAAAAGATTACCCCCTGGATTCTTTTCACTATATTCGTGCTTGGACCTTGTGAGCCTTTGATTCCCATACTCATGTATCCGGCAGCTCAACAAAATTTATTCGGTCTTATTTTAGTCGCGAGTCTATTTGGGGTAGTAACGATTTTAACGATGTTGAGTATTGTCTGGATATCTTATTATAGCCTGAACTTTATTCCCACAGCAAAAATCGAGCGTTACATGCACGCCATTGCCGGTGCAACTGTATTTCTCTGCGGTGCGGCAATTCAGTTCCTTGGATTATAATAATACAGGTTAGTTAGCTTTTTGGATTAGTTTTATTTCGAAAATTTTGGGCCATAGTTTTCCTGTTACGAATATTCGGTCATTTTCTGCGTCATAGGCAATCCCATTGAGAACATCCACAGAGTAATTCTGTTCCAATAATTTATATAATCCCCGCAGATCAATCCATGCCACAACATTCCCACTTTCTGGATCAATCCTGGCAATACGGTTGGTTCCGAAAATGTTAGCATGTATCTCACCCTGAACATATTCAAGTTCATTTAGATTGGTTACAGGTACACCATTATCTGATACAGTTATTCGTGTTTCAATGGCATAATTGACGGGATTTAAAAAGTATAAATTTTCCGATCCATCACTCATAATCAAATTTTTTCCATCATGGGTAATACCCCAGCCCTCTGTATCATAGTAGAATTCTTCTGTTACAATAAGCGACTCTTTATCATAAACAAATCCCGTATATTCCTGCCAGGTCAATTGGATGATTTTATCCTCGAAAATAGTGAGACCCTCACCAAAGTAATATTCAGGCAGTTTATATTGCATGAGGATGGCACCATCATTAAGATCAACTTTTCTCAAAGTTGATTGGCCGCGGCGACCTGTACTTTCATAGAGATACCCATTATCGTACACCAGACCTTGCGTGAATGCAGTATGGTCATGGGGAATGCTCCGCACTATAAAATATGTGTATATCGGTAGGCTATTATCTGTATCTGAAAGGTTATTTTGCGAATACGTAATTTTAACAGTAAGTAAAAGTAGAATAATTGTAATTATTTTCATTTATCAAACCAATCTCATTAAACCTGAGCAATTAAAGAGATGATTATTTAGATTATACTTTTTATATGATTAAAATTTCCCATATTTTAAAAATGTTAGTTTAAGATATCATGATATAAAATACAAGAAGGAAGGTTGCATATAATAGAATAATTATATAAATTATTCGGCTAAAAAAATTGGATTTTTTTATGGAGTTAAATAGATATGGCTAAAGCACAATCATTCGCTGATAAGGTTAAAAAGAAATCTGAAGGATCGGGAATTAAAGTAGTCAAATTGGTGTATTATTACAAATCACCTGACAATGGTGCATGGCGCGCTGCGGATAAGTTTGTAAAAATCTATCCTGATGAGGATGAAAACAATAAGATTAATGCTGAAATTAAATCCGGAAAAGCACGCCTTGAAAAGAATTGAACCTTGAACGAATTATGTGTTTTCCTTAAGGAGTTGCTAATGTCAAGAGAATGCAAGATTAGTGGAAAAAAACCTCTAGTAGGGTATAATGTATCACATTCACATAATAAAACAAAGCGCAGGCAATATCCTAACCTGCAAACCAAACGAATTTATGTGGAACAGTTAGGAAAACATGTTCGTGTCCGATTATCAACCAGAGCGTTGAAGACCGTTACAAAAGTTGGTTTAATACCTTATCTTAAGAAACAGGGATTGCATCTTAAAGATGTGATTTGCTAGCAGGAGGAAGCATTCAAATGGCTAAAAAAACTGGCGCTCGTGAAATTATTAAGTTGAGAAGTACAGAAAGCTCTCATTTCTATTCCACAACAAAAAATAAACGTAATACCACAGCTAGATTACAGTTAAAAAAATATGACCCCGTAGTACGGAAACACGTTATTTATAAGGAGGAAAAATAATTCATATAAGATATACACTGAGATTTTTATATTTCTTTCTTAATTATCACACCAACCTCAAATAGCTCAAAGTTGCAGTAAATTCATTTACTCTGTATATTCAATAGTCTTAATATTTATTCAGGTTGTACTTCCATTCTAATAAACAAAATTATGGGTTTATATCCCAAGAGACAGTGTACATCATGAAACTACTATTATTACTTTTATCGCTTTGGTGCACTCTTGTATGGTCACAAACAAAATATATTACTACGATTTATCCCTTTAAGATAATTATTTCCCCGCTATTGGTAGATAGTGCAGATATTGCGGTGATTTTACCCCCAGGTGCCTCTCCCCATACCTATGAAATGCGTCCTTCGGACATTAAGAAGGTATCAGAAGCGATTGCTTTATTTCAGGGTGGACAAAATTTAGATGTCTGGGCTTACAAATTTAAACACCCCCGCTGCATCGAGCTGATTAATTTTCTCCCACCAGAATATCTGTTATTTTTCGATCAAGGTCGCTATTCGGGGGAAGATAAAATTCTTGATCCCAATAATCATAGGCATCATGGAGTTGATCCACACTTTTGGAGCGATCCCTTGGCTGTTAAGGCATTACTGCCGGTTATTAGTGATACCCTATGTAAGCTAGATCCGGATTATTGTGTTATATATCAGAAGAATTATGCATCTTTTGCAAACGCACTGGATAGTCTCTATATCCAAATACAGGTAAAATTAGCCCCTGTAAGAGGTAGCGCAGTTATGCTTGCCCAGCCTTTTTTCCGTTATTATTTAAATCGTTTTGATATAAAAGTAGTGGACATAATTGAGCCCATACCAGGGAAAGAACCGACTCCGGCGGATCTAAAAAAATTAATTCAAAAAGCTACTATGTATCAGGTTAAAGCTATTCTAAGTCATCCCCAACTCTCTGATCGATCAGCACAATTGGTTTCCGAGGCTACGGGTATCTCAGTGATTGAGTTGGATCCCTTGGGTGGTATTGAAGGCCGTAGGACCTACGATGAACTTCTTTTATACAATACCCGAATCCTACTGGAGGTATTGCAATGAATACTAATTGCCTCGAAGTTGAAGGTCTTTGGGTAAAATATGGTTTTCATAATGCGCTTGAAGATATTAATGTGCGCATTAAACAAGATAGTTTTGTTGCCATAGTGGGACCAAATGGTGCTGGAAAATCAACCTTTTTGAAGGTATTATTGGGCATCATACAGCCTACTAGAGGGCAGGTTAGGATAAATGGTCAAAATGTGAAAAAAGTTTCTCCCAGTCTAATCGGATACGTGCCTCAAGTTAAAACCATGGACCGCAGTTTTCCTGCCTTAGCAATTGAATTGGTCTTAACAGGAATAAAACATAGCTGGCCCTGGTCATCGGATACAAATACCAGGGAAAAAGCTTATAAGGCACTCGAACAGGTGGGTGCAGAGCACCTGGCTAATCGTCCACTTGCAAGATTATCGGGTGGCGAGCTACAACGCGTATGTCTTGCGCGTAGTATTGTCAGGGAGCCGAAACTGGTGATGCTGGACGAACCGGCAACAGGAATAGACACGGTTGGTGAAGCGGATATGTATAATTTATTAGAGGAATATCAAAGATATTCCAGAGCTACCATACTAATGATTACTCACGATTGGCATGCAGCAACACATCATGCCGATGCCGTACTTTTGCTAAACAAAAAGCAAATCAGTTTCGGACCACCGAAAGAAGCACTTAATGAAGATTATTTGCGTCAGGCTTTTGGTCATATCGGCCATACTCATACACTTAAATTCTTGATGAACAGCAATGATTGAAGTTATCGAATTGCCATTTATGCAGCGCGCTCTGATAGGGGGGGTGCTGGTTGGATTTTTAGCCAGCTATTATGGGGTATTTGTTGTGCAGCGCGGACTCAGCTTTTTAGGAAGCGGATTGGCCCATGCCGCGTTTGGGGGGATAGCGTTGGGATTGCTTTTAGAAACGGAACCACGATGGGTGGCGGTACCATTTACTCTAATGGTTGCTCTTGGTATTACCTGGGTTAAAGAAAAAACTGCCGTAGGTGGCGACACGGCAATCGGGATTTTTTTTGCGATCTCCATGGCTCTTGGTATAGTCTTTTTATTTCTTCGCCGGGAATATACAGCAGATGCTTTTACCTACTTATTCGGTTCAATTTTAGCTGTAACATGGACAGATATCGGCATTACAGCTCTGATCGCTGCGATAACCGGACTGTTTAGTTCATCATGGAAACGCTGGGCATATACATCATTTGACAGGGAATTAGCTCAGAGCGACCATTTACCTGTACGACGCGATGACTATATTTTATCTATGCTTGTGGCAATAACCATAGTCGTTTCCATAAAAGTCGTGGGCATTGTCCTTATAGCAGCATTTTTGGTAATTCCTGCTGCTACTGCACGGATTGTTTCAACGACATTTAGAAGAATGACCATATTGTCTGTGGTGCTGGGTATGTTAAGTGCTATAATGGGATTATGGATCTCGTATTATTTAGATTTACCTAGTGGCGCCACCATCATCTTGTTACAGGCTTTATTATTTTTTGTGGCATTGTTTACAGGAGCTACCTTGTTGCAAAAATCTTAATTAATTAATAGACTAAGTAACAGACGTTCAACTCAGCATGAAGGTTCACAAAAAATGGAGGTTTACGATGAGTAAATCAATTTTCATAGTGACATCTCTATTTCTTATATTTTTTATTTTTGCTTGTAAAAAAGAAAAACCCGAAATTGTTGAAGATATTGTGGTTGCAGCACCTGATAAGGTAGAGGTATTGCTAGATAATCAGTATGTCAAGGTAGCCAAATTTATGCTCAAGCCCGGGGACACTTTGCCCATGCATAAAGGCGGACCCAGAACGATTTATTCTCTTAACGATTATACCTTAAAATGGAAAGAAGGAACTGCGGAGGAGGTGACAAAGAACTGGCAAGCTGGAGATGTACACTGGCATGATGCTATTCCACATGCGGTGGAAAATACAGGCACAAGCGATGCCCAATATTTAGTCCTAACCCGTAAAGTGCAAGCACTTCCTGATGTGATGGAATATGATATCAATGAAGATGCTAGTAAGATCGACTCGGCACATAGCATGGCTTTATATGATGATGAAAATGTACGGGTTGTTGAAGTAAATCTGGATCCTGGAGTAAAACAACCCATACATCATGGTATAAATAGAGCTATTTACTCTTTAACCAACTATACGATTAATTATCAATCAGGAGAAGATGAGCCTGTTGAAAATACATTTGCTGCTGGTGAATGCCATTGGCATGGTGCAGACGCCCATAGTGTGGAAAATATTGGCGAGACCGCTGCAAATTATCTAATTTTTTCTTTTAAGAAATAAAATACATAAGAGTGGTTTTACCGTCTTATAATAATAATTTTGCTCACCTTGAATGCAACGATATATTCTGCATATAGATATGGACGCGTTCTTTGCGTCCATTGAACAACGAGATCATACAGAATTAAAGGGTAAACCGGTTATTGTTGGTGCTGATCCCCAAAATGGTAAGGGTAGAGGCGTGGTATCCACCTGTTCGTATGAAGCCCGGAAATACGGGATTCACTCAGCGATGCCCATTTCACAAGCATATAAACTCTGTCCTCACGGTATCTACGTGCCACCGCATGGAGCATTGTACGCACAGGTAAGCAGAGATATATTCAAGATTTTTTATAATTATAGTGATCTAATCGAACCTTTATCCATTGACGAGGCGTTTTTAGATATCACCGGCAGCCTCAATCTTTTTAAGTCTCCTGAAATGATTGCGCAACAATTAAAGGCACAAATCTACGATGAACAACACTTGACAGCTTCAGTGGGCATTGCGCCCAATAAATTTCTCGCAAAAATTGCATCGGACTTAAAAAAGCCCGATGGTTTGGTTATTGTTGATCCAGATAAGATCCAGCAATTTTTAGATCCACTCGATATCTCAAAAATGTGGGGAGCCGGGAAAAAAACACTGCAACATTTACACAAGATTGGTATACATACAATTGGTGATCTGGCCAAATTTCCTTTAGATGTGCTGGAACAGACATTTGGTAAATTAGGTAAACACTTTTATTTGCTGGCACGTGGTATCGATGATCGCCCTGTTATTTCAGAACATGAGGTTAAGTCAGTAAGCAACGAGACTACGTTTATAGATGATGTTCTGGACTATGAATATTTATTAAGGACTCTTTTTCGCCTTTCTGAAAAGGTGGCTTATCGCTTGAGAAAAAAGAATTTAAAGGGAAAAACGATTCATTTGAAATTACGCTATCAGGGATTTGAGACAGTGACGCGAAACAGAACCATCGAATATTTAACAGCGAATACGGAAAAAATATACCAGGTTGTAACAGATCTATTCGGAAAAACTTATATCCGTGGTAGAAGAGTCCGCTTACTTGGCGTAGGTGTGAGTAGCTTTGTGGACGAAATAGGCCATCAACTTTCACTTTTTGAAAAGCGTATTGAGGGGAGTGGTAAATTGGATACACTTGAGGATTTGGTTAGAGAGAAGTTTGGTAAACATGCTATAACCCGGGCAGAGAGTCTTGAAAAGAGAAAAAAGATAGACGATGAGCGTATCGGATAAATTAGTTTTTTACGCATTTATAGCAGCACATTTAACCTTAGCTGCAGCAGCGCACCATGCTCAGTATTTTCAACAATTTGTTACGTATGAAATCCAAGCACACCTTGACATCGATCTCAATCAGCTAACTATTCAAGAAGAATTGGTCTATATTAATAATTCTCCTGATACGCTGAAAGCCATTTATTTTCATCTGTATTTAAACAAATATCGCAAGAGATCATTAGCTCTTCCTGATCTTAAACATGATTTGGGAGGAATAGAAATTTTTGAAATTATAGAAGATGATTCTATTCAGCGAGATTATTGTATTGATAAAACGATCATGAAAATAACTCTGCATAATCCCTTGTGTCCGCAGGATTCGCTACACTTAAAATTCGATTTTGTCGCCATGATACCACCGGCCAGTGGCAGATATGGCTATTTGGGTATGCATTATGATATAGGCAATTGGTATATCACACCTGTTGTCTATGATCGTGCCGGTTGGCATTTAAATCAGCATATCGATAATGAATTTTATCAGGAGTGGGGTGATTACAAAGTAAGTATTACCGTACCGCAAGGATTTATGGTTGGTGCGACAGGTGATTTGTGCAATAAGGATGAGGTTTTAGATGATCATAATTCTCCGCGCTTCACGCTTAAACGCGCAGGTACACAGGAATCGGATCTTGTTACCTGGCAATACGAGGCTAAAATGGTACATGATTTTGCCTGGACCACAGATCCATCTTATGTTTTATTACAGTCAGAATGGAATGGCATCACCCTTAATGTTTTAGTCCTTGATTATAACCAGGAAAGTTGGCAGCAGGTCACTGAATGGGGCATGGAAGCAATAAAATACTTTTGCCGCAATTATGGCATGTATCCTTATAAACAATTGACCGTGGCTGATACCTACATCCAATCAGGTGGTATAGAGTATCCTCAAATTGTTATGATAAACGATTATATCAATCCCGATTATGAAGAATCAGAATTTAAAGCACTGGTGATACATGAAATCGCTCATAATTGGTTCTATGGCCTTATAGCCAATAACCAGACCGAAAAAGAATGGATGGATGAGGGTTTTACTACATTTGCTGAAATTAAAGCGATGGAGGCCCTATTTGGTCGTAAAGAAAATCTCAATCCGGGTGAGCGAGGGTGGCTGGTAAATATGATTAATTACACCAATGACGATCGTCTGGAGAATGCCTTACAATACCTGCAGGTTGCAAAATTCAATTTGGACTTTGACCAGATTAATTTACATGCTGATTATCTTGGTGTGGAAGGATATATGCTGCAATATTCGAAGATGGCCATGGTTTTGTTCATGCTTGAATATACTATGGGTGATTCTGTCTTCGCTCAAGGCATGAAGAATTATTTTACTCTTTGGCACTTTCGTCACCCATATCCTGAGGATTTCATTGCAGTTATGGAAAAAACAGCAGGTTATGATCTGGATTGGTTTTTTGAGCAATGGCTCAATACCAATAGAAAGTTGGATTATAGTATAGAAAAATATCAGGGTGAATGGATACTAAAGGAAAACGTTAGGCGCTATCATTGCCGCATAGAGTTCAAACGTAAAGCGCAAATATTCATGCCTATTGATTTTGATGTTACGCTAAAAGATGGCACCAGAAAGAAATATCACATCCCTGTTAATAATTTTCCCAAAATTGAAAGAGATAGAGTAATATTGCCTTATTGGCATTTCAGTACAGATAACTACGTCGCCGAACTGATTTTGCCTGCAAAAATTGAAAAAATTGAAATAGATCCTTCTTTACGACTTATGGATATAAATCGATTGGATAATGCCACAGGTCTTTTTCCTTCGCAGGAATTTCATTTTATGCGTTTACAGAGCAAGGCACCGCCTCTCGATAAATATATATGGGAAATTTGGCCTCTACTATTATGGAATAAAGAAGATATAATTAAATTGGGCCTTAATTTAAATGGTAGTTATTTAAATGTAGATCATAAAATCGATGCTGAACTGTGGTATAAAATTGCAACCTATCGAGTAGATTTTGATTTTTATTATTCAACCCCGAAAAGGTGGTTGGGAAATTTAAGTTGGATAGAGCTTAGATTGTTTACCCTGGATGGAAGGCAGGGTGGTCATATAGGTATGCTGCATCAAATAGCGCCTAATAGTGAACCAAGATTGCTTTTAGATGTTGGTCTCTCCAATCATTTGCTGTTTGATGATCAATATCTGATGAGTCCCTGGGATAAGGGCAATGTCAATACCATCAATGTAGCATTAAGCCGAGAATTAAAGGATGAGCGAGAATGGAGGATGAAACATAAATTAGAAATCAAATTAAAGTCCTCCCTTTTTAGTACAGAATTTGATTTTTCACAGATATCTCTTGAGTGGCTGCAAAAATTTTACTTCGGTTACTCTGATTGGGAATTAAATTTAAGACTTTTTACGGCTTATAGTGATGGCACTATTCCTGCTCAATTTCTCTATAATCTATCCGGAGATAATAGCTGGGGGGAGTTTCAGGAACCTTTTTATCGAAGTAAAGGAACTTTGCCTTATTCCTGGCGTGAGCAAGGCCATTTATATAAAGCAGGTGGTGGAAACGTGCGTGGCTATGCAATTGCCGCTGAAGTTTCTGAACTATACGGCTCTAAAATAGCGGCTGTCAATTTTGATCTTAAAATGCCTAATCCATTAGGAAATCTTTATCTTCCTGTAATACAAAATATCTCTCCATTCGTATTTACTGATTTTGGTTCTGTTTGGAATACTACCATACCTAAAGTGGCTGAATTTAAAACAGCCTGCGGTTTAAGTATCTCATGGGATGCAGTAGCTTTGCTCGACTATATATTTAATTTAAAAAGGATTAGATTTGACTTCCCACTCTGGCTTAGTAAGGTGCCTTCCGGGGAGAAAAATCTTAAATTTCGTTGGCAGATTAGGTTTGATTTTAATTGAACAAATTATTATTCACAAGGCATATAGAAGTTATATTCTGTCCTTTTCTGCTTATTAAAGATGCTATTTCTTTATACCTTTAATTATTCACCTTCTTACTGGTTTAAAATCATACGTTTATACCTAAAAAATTAAAGGAACATTCAGCTGGGGACGATACATCTAGTTAAGGTGTACTTTCTGTTTCAACTGTTTGGATAGATAGTGCAGTCTATTAGAATGGGAGTGAAATGTGCTGAAAGCTCAGATTTCAATTAAGTAGTAGAGGAGATCTGGTTCCAATGGATAATTCTTTAAATATATCTTTTAAGGCCGATTGGGATGAGATTGAGAGGGTCCGAAAGAAAGGGAGTAATTTCCTCAAGAATCATGGATTTTCCCACGACGCAATCGATTCTCTGATAATGGTTATTAGTGAACTGATCGAGAATAGTATCAAATATGGAAATTTCAAACCTCCCAGAAGTAAAGTCCAGGTCATTCTTTATATCTCAAAGAATTTAGTGACCATTGAGGTGAATAATCCTGTTGATGAAAGTACAAGCCATGACTTAAGAAGGTTGGATAGAACCATACAATGGATTAGAGGGTATCAGGATTCTTTCGAAGCTTATATAGAGCGTATGAAAGAGATATCTAAAAAGCCATTAAAGGATGAGGAAAGTGGTTTAGGATTGGTGAGAATAGCCTATGAGGGAAAGGCAATTCTGGATTTTTTTGTTCGTGATGATAACATGTTAAATGTATCTGCCGTCACGAGGATTTAGTGATTTTGAGGAGTGGAATATGAATAAGACAGAGGTATTTAAAAGCAATTTATTGCACATCGAATTAGTTGAAAATGATACATCCATCTCCAGTAATTGGAAGGGTAAAAGTATAGATCGAAAGCCGGGTTTATTTATAACACCAATATTAATGAAATTGTTAAAAGAGGGAAATGAGGGTGATAAGGAAATTGTACTTGATTTTAGAGAAATAGAATACATGAATTCATCAACAATAACTCCAGTTATTAAAGTATTGGAAAGGGCTAAGCGCAGAGAAGGTAAGATCACAGTTCTGTATAAAAAGTCGCTTAAATGGCAAGAGTTAATCTTTACTGCCCTGGAGATATTCCAGACGAAAGA
>SMTZ1_10010847_pt1 | contig 14207 bp, 13 predicted proteins | sample DeeMarSWOR136_30_FD_25667 | JGI IMG/M metagenome (IMG submission 25667) | reverse complement strand
GAGCGAGGCGCCGCTCCGCTTCACTGCAGCCTGACCAAGCTTGACCGCCTCCCTGCACACCTCGGTGCCGACGCCGTCTCCCGGGATCACTGCCACATTGTATTCTTTTCGCACCATGATCGTCCTTTCGATGAACTACACCATAATATTTCAAGATTGTGAGAAACCATATTTTATATAAGAAGAGCATGCGCCAGGATAGGGATTCATGTAGAAGTTTTATAACATGAGAGCGGTTCTTTGTAAAACTCTTTTCCCCATAGCATTTGTTTTAGAGCTCCTTCCCCCAAAAGAACCGAGCACATCACCCTGTATTCAGGAGGGCTTTCATGTTATTTCATCTTGACATTTCCCTGATTTATATTACCATGTTCCTTTAACTTCCGTAATAAGGAGGAATATATGAAAAGAGTCATTGTTTGCATTACCATTGTGTCAGTTGCTCTCTTCGTAGTGCAGGGCGCATTTGCAGGAGCGAGAGGGAAGCCGCCCGAAGAGATCAAGGTGGGCACACTTATGGCTTACACGGGACCATTGAAGGAATACGGCCCGCCTATTAACAATGGTGCCGTACTTGCTGCACAGCAGTTGACTGAAGCGGGATTAGCCATTAAAATGGTGCACGAAGACAGTGAAACCTCCCCAATTGCAGGTGCAAATGCTGCAAAAAAATTGGTGGATATCGACCAGGTTGTTGCCATAATAGGCGCCTTGTCGAGCGGCGTTACCCTTGCGGTTGCAGAATCCGTAACCATTCCCAACGAGGTCATTCTCATATCACCAGCCTCGACGAATCCTCTCATGACAGACCTGCCCGCTGACAGGGGAAAGGACTTCCTCTTTCGGACCTGTCCCTCCGATGCTCTGCAGGGTGTGGTTGCAGGAAAAAAAGCAGCTGAGTTCATAAAAACAGCATCGGTGCTCTATGTAAACAACGCCTACGGGCAGGGACTCGCTGAGGTTTTCAAGAAAACTTTTGAAGCCAACGGCGGAAAAGTTCTGGCCATGGTACCCCATGATGAAAAAGCAGCAGAGTCCTATACGGCCGAGCTGAGAAAGGCACTGGCAGACAATCCTGATGTCCTTGGCGCCTACAGCTACCCGGAACACGCAAAGGTCTACCTGAAGGAGGCTGTTGAGTTCTTCAACTATAGAAACTTCTTTTACTGCGATGGTACCAAGTCGCTTGAATTAATAGAAGCCCTCGGAGCCGATATCGTTGAAGGACAGCTCGGAACTGCACCCGGTGCAATCGGTGGAAAATCCCTTGATCTCTTCAACGCTGCTTACGAAGCTGAATTCGGAGAGCGCCCACCGCTTCCTTTCATCACCAATGCCTATGACGGCATGGCTGTTGTCGGGCTTGCCGCATATGCAGCCATACAGAAGGGTCTCGAACCCACGGCACCAAATATTCGCGATCAACTCCGTGAAGTTGCAAATCCTCCCGGAGAAGTGATCTACCCTGGCGAGTTTAAAAAAGCCTTTGACCTTCTTAAAAATGGGAAGGCCATCAACTATGAAGGTGCCGCAGGATCGGTTGATTTCGACAAAGGTGGAGATGTGATTACGCCCATCGAAATCTTCAAATATACAAAGGGCACCGTCGAAACTGTTGAGCTCATTGAGCCATAAGGTACATGCGTGCAATAAAAGGGCTCCCCGCTGGAGCCCTTTTTTATCGATTGTGTGAGTGTCAAAAAAACAGTTACAGTGAAAGGGCGTATTTTATCTTTGAGTTGAGCGCTCAATCCGTCATCTTTGAAACCCTTTTTTCCTCACCGAGAATTCCCTTAGGTCTGCTGATGAGAATGATTTCAAGGAGTATCCCTATAATGAGGAAGCGAATATAAGGCGCTCGGGATTTAAGGGTATAGGGAAGATAAGCGGTGAGAAATTGCGAACCCGTCCAGATGGCCCATATGACGAAAGCCCCGAGAATAACACCTTTGTTGTTCCCACTTCCCCCAGCCATGACCATAACCCATATAATGAAGGTTCCGTAAAGGGGCGTGAATACCTCGGGCGATATAGCGATTGTGAAGTGTGCGTAGAGAGCTCCGCCGATACCCATGACCATGGCGCCAAAGACGAATGCCTGCATTTTAAAACTGAATATGTTTTTTCCACTCATAGCGGTGGACACTTCATCCTCGCGTATAGCACGCAGTACCCTTCCCCACGGTGAACGAATCGCACGCTCAATGAGAAAGTAGATAAACACCAGAGCTGTCACAACGATGATGAGATATATGTAGTTGTAGTATCTTGGAAGAACGATTCCGCTCAGCGGCTGTGGCAAACCTGTAAGTCCTCGAGGTCCATTTGCAAGCCACTGCTCATTGTTGAAAATCAGCCGGACTGTTTCCGCTATGCCGATCGTTGCAATGGCAAGATAATCCTCTTCCAGTTTCAAGGTGGGGATACCGATTAAAAACGCAATGATGCCACAAACAACCGCTGCCCCCAAAAGCCCCACTGGAAATGGCATGTTCAGCGCAAATGCCTGATGCACGTACTCTGCATATGTGCCGGAGGGCGGTGATAAGGTTATGAGAGCTGATATATACGCTCCAATACAGAAGAAACCGGCTATACCGATATTGAAGAGTCCCGTATAGCCCCACTGAATGTTCAATCCGAGACTAAAAACAGCATAGATTCCAGCCATGATGGCAAAGGATACGAGATAGGCAAGAAGTCCACCGAATGGCATTATCTTGTTTTCCCTCCAAAGAGTCCCTGCGGTCGTATGAGGAGAAGCAGAATCATAATGATGAAGGCAACGGCCGGTTTATAGGTGGGAAGTAGAAATGCCGTTGACACCTGCTGTACCACACCCATAATAAGTCCACCAACGAGAGCACCGTACAAATTGCCGATTCCACCCAGTATAGAAGCGGCGAAAAGGGGGAGTAGAAAATTCCACCCCATACCCGGATGGAGTTGCACATCAATTCCATATAGTATTCCAGCAGCAGAAGCAAGTCCTCCACCAATACCCCATGTCCACATGATAACTCGCTCGATATCTATACCGGATATACGTGCCAGCTCCATGTTGTCCGCCGTTGCCCGCATAGCCTTACCCATCTTTGTCTTCTGAAGAAACAGGTGGAGGAGAATGACGAGTACTGCAACGATTATGAGAATAAGAATCTGATCAGGTCGTATCTTTATACCTGCAGGTAGTTCCAAAGCGGGTCGTAACAGGCCCGACCGGTAAAAAAGAGAGTCGGCACCCCATATGATGAGTACACCCATTCGAATAATGAAGGACGCACCGAGGGCAGACATTGCAAGAATCACTCGGCTACTCCCGCGTTTTCTGAGCTTCTGATAGAGCAACCGATCGAGCAGAATGGAAAGACCTGCGACAGCCAGCATCGAGAGAGGGAATGCAATCACCATTCGCCAGCCAAAGGAGAAAGGTCCAAACGTCTTATCCGATATTCCCAACCATGCAAAAGGACCTGTTATTAAAAAGAGTGCTACATATGCTCCTGCTGTCATAAGGTCGCCGTGGGCAAAATTTGCAAACTGGAGAATTCCATAGACGAGGGAAAGGCCTATAGCCCCCAATGAAATGATACTCCCGAGCACGATGCCATAGACGATAAGTTCTAACATTCTAGCCACCCAGGTATAGACGCCCGACTTCCTTATTGGCAAGCAAGGCCTTTGCCTCACCGTCGAGGACGTTTCGTCCCGTCGCGAGCACGTATCCCCGGTTCGCCATGTTCAGCGCTTCACGTGCGTTTTGTTCGACGAGAATAAGGGAAACTCCGGTTCGGTTTATATCGATGATTCTCTCAAAGATCATGGAAACGAACTTGGGAGCCAGACCGGCTGACGGCTCATCGAGAAGCAGCACCTGGGGATCAAGCATCAAAGCCCTGCCCATGGCAACCATCTGCCGCTGCCCGCCCGAGAGAAAAGCCACCCGCTGATGCCGTCGTTTCCCAAGAACGGGAAAGAGCCCGTAGATCTCCTCCATTCTGCCGCTGAAGTCATCGGTTCTCGTAAACGCCCCCATCTCGAGATTTTCCTGAATGGTCAGTGAGGGAAAAACATTCTCCACCTGGGGCACGTAGCTGATGCCCCGCCTCACCAGACGTTCTGGCCGCTCCCCAGTGATATCCCTTCCGTCCAGGTACACGCAGCCGATGCGGGGCTTCAATAAACCGAAGATCGTCTTCAGAAGGGTGGACTTTCCTGCGCCGTTCGGACCGATTATGCTCACGATTTCCCCCCTCCGGAGCATGAGCTCTACATTGTGAAGGATGTCGATCTTGCTGTACCCGACCGTTACATGCTCGACTTTTAAAATGATGTTATCGGTACTGTCCACCCAGATACGCCTCCAGCACTCGCTCATCCTTCTTGATTTCTGTGGGGTGCCCCTCAGCAAGTTTCTTCCCCTCACTCATAACGATGATGGGGTTGCAGAGGTTCATCACCAGATCCATGTCATGCTCGATGAGGAAGAAGGTCAGGCCCTTCTCCTCACAAAGCTTCCGGATATGACTCGTGAGCTTTTTCATGAGCGTGGGATTGACTCCCGCGCCGGGCTCATCGAGAAGCACCATCCTCGGCTCGGCCATCAGACATTTGGCAAGCTCGAGCAGTTTCTTCTGGCCACCCGAAAGCGTAACTGCATACTCATCCTTGAGATGGGTAAGCTCCACGAAATCCAGCACATCGAGGGCCTGCTCCTTGATCGCCCGTTCCTGTTCCTTCACCTTTTTCAAGCGGATCCATGTATTCCACAACTTTTCACCGATCTGGCCCGACGGAATAATCATCAGGTTCTCCAGAACAGTCATCTGTTCGAACTCCCGTGTGATCTGAAAAGTCCTGAACATCTTTTTGTGAAAAATTTTATCCGGTGGAAGACCCTCGATGTTCTCTCCCTGAAAAACGATACTCCCTCTGTCCGGTTTGTAAAAACCCGTGATAATGTTGAAGAGGGTGGTCTTCCCCGCCCCGTTCGGGCCGATGAGCCCGGTGATCGATCCTTCCTGCACCTGAAGGGTGCAGTCATTAACGGCCCTGAGCCCTCCGAAGCTCTTCCGAACATTGTGCACTGCCAGCATATTTCATTCCCTTTGAAGGAACAAGAAATGGTCAGACAAAATTCATAACCAATATAGTATAGATTACCTGGCATCGGTTCGGTACAGTGACAGAGGCGTGCGCCCGTTATGTTCACGAGCTGATCAAAGGTCATGGGAACACCTGACGCGCTGTTACCTGCAGCAGGATACACGGTATCGTACTGTTTGAGGCTCTCGTCTACGAGTATATCGATTCCCTCGACTCCGAAGGGGCATACTCCACCGGGGTGAAATCCCGTGGTCCTGATTGTCTCCTCCCCGTTTGCCATCCTCGATTTGACCCCGATGACTGCCTTCAGTTTCGACGATGAAACCTTCCGGTCACCAGGGCACAGCAGCATATAAAACCGTCCATCCTTGCCCGAGAAGAGAAGCGATTTCGCAATCTGGCCCACCGAAACTCCCAGTTTTTCCGCCGCAGCCTGCGCGGTTGAGGTGCTTCCCTCCTCGAACTCGATTGCCTGAAGCCCATGGGTATCGAGGACTCGCTTTACCTTCTCGGGAATCATGATACGCTCGCTCTTTACATGTTGAATTCCCCTTTTATACCACACTTTCCGTAAAAAGGTAACTATAAAATATCGATCGTTCTGGATGTTTGTAAAACCGGTTGACCGGGACCTGAAAGGAGCATACAATCATCACCACAATTCTATTTCGACGTATTCAAGGGGGCAGTGCATGCAGATAAGAAAACTCGGAAAAACGGGATTGGAGGTATCGATTATCGGCTTTGGCGGTTTTCATCTGGTCGAGGTTTCACGGAAAGAGGCCTCTTTCCTGCTCAACACCTACCTCGACCGCGGAGGCAACTACATCGAAACAGCTGCCCAGTACGGAGACGGTATCTCAGAGAAAAAGGTCGGGGAGGCCGTCGCCACACGGCGAGGTGAATTCATACTGGCCACAAAGACCAAGGAACGCACCAGAGAGGGCGCACTCGCGAGTCTCGAGCAGAGCCTCAGGCATTTACGTGTGGACCATGTTGACATCCTCTTCATGCACGAACCGCAGACCGTGGAGGAGGCGAAGCAGATTCTTGCACCCGGCGGGGCCATGGAGGCGGTTCAAAAAGCGAAGGATGCGGGCAAGGTCCGGTATGTGGGCATATCGGGTCACGGCAGACCCTCGGGGCTTCTCTACTCCCTGGAGAACCATTTCTACGATGTGCTCATGACCGGATTCAACTACTTCGATCGCTTCAACTATCCTCAGATTGAAGACGAGCTCCTCCCCCTCTGTCTGGAAAAGGAAACGGGAGTGCTCGGCATGAAGGCCCTTGCCGACGGATATCTGTACCGGAGCACGGAAAAGGCGATCCGGTATACCCTGAGCCTTCCCATCGCATCCCTGGTACTCGGTATCAACAGGATGGACTACCTCGAGCATGACCTTGAAATCGCCGCACGATTCACTCCCCTTTCAGATGATGAAAAAGATGAGCTCTACCGCAACGCGCCTGAGCTCGGCACCTATGTCTGCAGGCTCTGCGGCAGGTGCAGGGACGGCAGCGGCTTCGATCCGTCGGATATATTTCTCCTCGAGGGTCTCTTCGACCGCCAGATGGAAAGTTATGATGTTCCAGACCCGGCGCAGTACGCCCTGCAGGAAAGGCTCAAACACTGGTTCGACCAGGTCCAGTGGGCACGTGCGGCGTACAGAAAACTCACAAGAAGAGTCGATCCAGAGCAGGATTACAGCTCGCTCAACCCTCTCTGCCCGTACGGCATCGATATCGATCGGAAGCTCAAAATTACCCATGCCAAGCTGACGGGTGGCGAGTTCTGTTTTTAATACCCGTGCTTGTTGTACCCAGCAGTTCTTTACACTGTTCTCCACACACCAGGTTTTTCGCGTACAGGATGCGAGACAACCGATAAGAGAGGTAATGTCATGCACTTCAAGGACAGAGTCGTCATCGTAACCGGAGGGGCCACCGGTATCGGAAGAGCCATCTGCGACGAATTCGCAGAGCATGGTGCCCGGGTCGTCATTGCTGGACGGAACAGTGAGACCGGGTACCGGGCGGTCAGTGCTATAAAATCTCGTGGAGGAGAAGCCACCTATATCAAAACCGATATCTCTATGGAAAATGAGGTAATGCGTCTCATACAGGCGGCCCTCGACAGGTACGGGAAGATACATATCCTCGTCAATAACGCCTCTTCATTCGTATTCAGATCGATCAACGCAACCGTTGAAGAGTGGCATGAGGTGCTGAACACAAACGTCATTGGTACCGCTCTCTGCTCGAAGCATGCCGCTATGAGCATGCAGGAGAACGGGGGCGGTGTCATCATTAACATCGCCTCGATCAGTGCGCACATCGCGCAGGCGAATCTCCTCACCTACAACACCACGAAAGCAGCCATCGTGGAGATGACGAGGTGCCTGGCGCTCGACCTTGCGAGCTACGGCATCAGGGTCAACTCAGTTTCACCCGGCTACATACTCACCGAACACCAGACCAGAAAGATCAAATCCCTTGGTATGACCATCGAGCAGGCGGAGAGGGAATGGGGAGGGCTTCACATATTAAAACGCATGGGTAAACCTCTCGAGGTTGCAGGTGCAGTGCTCTTCCTCGCCTCTGAAGAGGCGTCTTTCATCACAGGAACGGACCTGCTCGTGGACGGCGGATATACGGCGATCTAAGTACTGAATTTTTTGTCAAGACTCTTCTCAAAACTAGTTGATCGGGATAAACGCATACACTAAGAAAAAAGTTACCTTTTCATATGTACTCATATTTTTTAAGCAATAGAGCCTGAAAATCATGGTTTGTAATAATTTGAAGTCCATTGATGGTGCACATAGCAAACAATTTCAAGGGGTCCTAACTCTTTGAGGTTTTCACAATTAAATTGGAAAAGTACCTTACACGGTAATCTTTGAGAACTTCAGTTTAAAGGCATGGTTTGCTTCAGTCTTAAATTAAAATAGTCGTATTTTCCTGTTTAAAATAAAAACTCGACTAGCAAAGCGATCTCTTTACCTATTTTCATAGTTCGACCTATATGGCAAAGAAGTAATCAACCCCTTCGATGGTGAAACGGTAATCCATGACCTTTGGCCAGAGAGGGGGCATGAGCCCGTTTTCCCAGCGCCGCAGTGCATCCTCGAGCTCCTTGATGATTTCGGTATTAATGTCTGATTGGTTCATGAACTCCACCTTGTCCAGCTCGAGGTTGTAAAGCTCGGCGGCACCTTCATGCGCGTCGATGATACACTTCCAGGCACCCTGTCTTATCGCCCTGTTGTAATCCGCGCGCCAGAGAAGCGTTTCGTGGGGGCTCCCCTCCCTTGTCCCCTTCAAGAAGGGGATGAGGTCAACACCGTCATAGACCCTGTCGTCAGGCAAGTATCCTGAGGCTGCGATCACAGACGTCATGAAGATATCCATGAGACTCACAGGATTGTCGTAGATGATCCCCGGATCGATATTTCCCTTCCATCGCATCATGAAGGGTACGTTTAATCCTCCCTCGAAGTATGAGAACTTGCCACCTTTCAGGGGGGCGTTCTCAGTTGCCCCGGTGTAGGTCGCACCGCCGTTGTCACTGGCAAAGAATATCAGCGTGTGCTCATCGAGACCCTGCTCTTGCACTGCCTCGAGAATTATGCCTACCGCGTCGTCCAGAGCCTTGATCATTGCATAGTACACCCTCTTGTTACGGTCCTGAACATGGGAAAACATATCGAAGTACTCACGCGTGACTTGAAAAGGCGTGTGAGGCGCGCTGAAGGGCACATAGAGGAAAAAGGGCACGTCACTGTGTTCCCTGATGAACTGGACTGCCTCACGGGCAATTGCCGTGGTGAGATACTCATCCTCATCGATGACCTGATGGTTTCTCCTAATGGCTGATGCCCCGGTTCTGCCCGTTCTCCAGATGTAGCGATTCGCAAAATGATCGTGACGGTGATTCACGATGTCCGGATCATCGATGGCAGCGTAAAGGCTGAAAGCCTCGTAGAACCCGTACTGATAGTCGAATCCACGGTTGTTCGGTACGAAAGGTTCTTCAGTACCAAGGTGCCATTTTCCAATAATGCCTGTAACGTACCCCATACTCTGAAGCAGCTCTCCGAGCGTGATTTCCGAGGGGGGAAGCCCCTGCTGCTCGATGTCGCATTGCCGCGGAAACGACGATGCATCGGAAACCACCCAGTTCTCCCCCAGCAGTATAAGCCTGTAGATTATGCGCTCCATCCTGTTCTTCGGATACCGGTCGTGGGGCTGCAGCTCGAAACCGAAGCGATGCTGATACCTGCCCGTAAGGAGGCCGGCCCTCGAGGGTGCACAGATGGGAGCGGTACAGTACGCTTCGGTGAAACGCACACCCTCTTCCCCCATGGCATCGATGTGGGGGGTTTTAACGTAGGGGCCCCCATACATGGATATGTCAGTCTTGCCGAGATCATCGGCCAGGATGATGAGAATGTTCGGGGGCTTGCAGTCCTCGACCTCCTCCCCTGCCGCAGCATCCCTCAGATTCGAGAGAAACTCCTTTTTACGCTTGAGCATCTCCTGGTCGACCGTGATGCTGAAATCCTTACTCGAAAGGGGAAGGAGCAGATAGGCAAAGGGTATGCAGAGGATAAGAAACAGATAGCGGTACTTCCTAGCCATGGGTCCCCCTGTACGACGAGCGGTCTTACGATACATCGCGTCCGAAAGGCTGTCAACACTTCATTAGAACCCCTGCTTCAACAGTGGTCTGAAACACCTATCAAGAACGGACGACAAACGATCGACAATAGAATTATGACCCAGGATCTGGAAAAATACGATATCGTGCTGATCGTGGGCAACTACGGCTCCGGAAAGTCACATATCGCGAGGGAACTCTTCAGGCAGAGGAAACGGGTCGACCGCCACGAGATACGGCACCATCTGAAAGAGATGACCGAGCACGGTGATCGATGGTCACCTGCGGATTGGGACGAGGACCTCGAAGGGCTCATCAAACACATCGAGTACGACCTCATCGTTCATTTCCTGGAGAGAAACGAAAAGATCGTGATCGACAACACCAGTCTCACCAGGGAGAGCAGGAAACGCTACATCGAATATGCTAAGAAGTTCCACAAGAGTATTGCCTGCATTTATCTGAAGAGGGACGGCTCCACCCTGCTCGAACAGAACAAGACCCGCGAGTATCCTGTTCCCGAACCGGTGATCGTCCAGCTTCTCGCCCGCACCGAAGAACCCTCTCCGAGCGAGGGTTTCGGAACGGTCCTTACAATGTAATCAATTGTTTTCCAGAGCCTGTTTAGCCTCCTGCGCTTTCCTCTCCTGCTCTTCGATATCCAGGGCGTCCCAGGGGTAGCAGATCCACCGGTCTTCCAGCTCCCGGCCCACGTAGTAACGGGACACCTCACCGGGGATGATACCAGCCTTCTTCTTTCGCTTGTTGTGAAGCACGGCGACCGCCATTTCCGCGGGACGGTGGCTGAGGAGCTCCCTGAGACAGTACTCGAGGGTCACCCGGGTGTCATCGACCTCGTCGACGAGAAGAATGCGTTTGCCCGGCAATTTTTTCTCCACCTCATCTATCCACTGTATCTTACGTGGCATTTCCTCCGGCCTGTTCGCCCTGTTGTAGTACTGAAGGCCCACGGTGAGAATGGGCTTGTCGATGAAGGTTCGAATAATCCGTGCCGGTATGAACCCGCCGGTTCCAATGGCTACGATGACGTCGGGGTTGAAGCCCGAGCGCTTGATCCTGTCAGCGAGGTCCTTCACCGTTTGGTGGATTTCGTTGTACGTGAGATAATACCTCTGCTCCATCGCTTCGCCCCTCGCCCTGCCTGTTCGTTCAACGGGAAATACCGCAAACCCCTTGACCCGTGTATGGGAATTGTGCAGGAGGATGGCAAAAATATCAAGCGTGATTGTTCTTCCCCAATAGCAATCCTTGACTCATTTCAGTGACGAAGACTTCCTTACCCCTAAATTCCGGATCTGAGCGTCAACCGGCTTGTCCTTCTTTTCAGAATAAATATTTAATAAATTTGCTATTAATTTAGCATATTTTTCTTGACAGACTTATATATTCATGCTATTTTATTAGCATGCAATCTCTAATTGACCAGAGGAGGATTAAATGAGAAATCCAGTTCGTGCAATGTGTCTGCTGCTTATGAGCTTTCTCACGTGCATAGCCGTCGGCTGCGCTACGGGAAAACCTTCATACAACTTCCTCTTTGATGAGTGCTGCGGGGTGTGGGTAAACGGGAGCTACAATGCCCTGGAAAAAAAGGCGGCCATAATCATCTACTACCCCGACATGACCTGGGAAGCTTTTCAAACTGACTCTTCAATACAGCCCATGTGGAGAGGCACCATCTCAATCATGGAAAAATGGAGGGATCGGGAGGGCAACTGCTGGTACAAGATAACCACCAATCAGCTGGGGTTCAACATCATCGCGTATGAGCTATGGAAGTTGAACAAGGAAGGCACGATCCTCGAAGGGGTGTGGAACTTCAGGTATATCCCCAGGGAGATCGATCAGGAGGATGCGTCATACTCGGTCTACTACAGGTTCGACAGCCCCGAGTATCGCATCAGGGCGTCGTCCTGATTATTTCTACGTAAAAAATGCTAATTTTTAAGCAAAAATAGCCTTGACAAAATATTGAAACGTGCTAATATTGAAGCACAGGCGATCCAATTGAATAGTAAACTTTTGCATGGTCTCAGCAAAAGAGAGTGGCAGATCATGGAGATCGTGTACATGAATAGAAGCGTCTCGGTTCAGGCAGTGCTAGACCGGACGCCCGGGCCACCTCATTACCCCTCTAGATATCAACTGCAAAAGGCCTACGGACGATAAGTTCACCAGGACCACGCCGCTCATTGAGAAAGTGCGAAGGGAGGAGTTATTCGGAGGTGTGAGGAGTCATGGCAGTGCAAACTGCGAATGAGGTGGCATTGTGGATGGTATCGATTATTATCATGTCCCTCATTCAGGGTTGTGTTATTTTTCTTATTACCTTTTTCACTATCTCAAGGCTTAAGCGTTTAACATCACCATCGAGGCATCTTCTGTGGTTCTTCTCGATCTGCAGCTTTGCGGGACTGTCCTTTCTGACGATACTCTGTGCATATTTCATTCTTGATCTTATCAGGATTCCCTTCAAGATGAGAGCCGTTTATGAAGTTTTTTCATATTCTTTCCTTCCTGGAAACAACTTTCCAGAACCGACCCGGTTTTCCATAGAAACCCTCCGTGCTCTGTACCTGCCCAATGCTCTCTCCCATCTGCACTGGTCCGTCTGGGTGCTTATTTTCTGGGCCGCCGGCGTCGTCCTCTCTTTGCTGCACATTATTATTGGGATGGTGGGGTTGCTTCGTCTCAAAGTGCAAAAGGGAGATTCCAGGCGGGATCAGAACCTGACCCGGGAACTGGATATACGGTCGGGCGAGGTTGGATTACATAGAAAGATTCTGGTACGCAGGAATGAGAGATGCGCCGTTCCATTTACCTTTTTCGCCTTCAAACCGGTCATACTTCTGCCTATGCGCGCAGACACTTGGTCATCGAAAAGGTTGCAGGCCGTGCTCATCCACGAGCTGGCACATATCAAACGCAGAGACTATCTTACGAAGTTTGTATCACGGATCATCTGTGCCCTGTTCTGGTTTGTCCCTCCCGTATGGATAGCCTACAGAAACCTTCAGATGGAACAGGAAAATGCCTGTGACTCATTTGTTATCGATTCAGGCGAGCGGCCTGCTGATTATGCTGCCCACATCATCGACATCGTGAAAAGATCAGAGGGACACATCATACTGGCCGGGATACACAACAGCATGGGAAAGCGAAACCTTCTGGAGCGGAGGGTGCGGAACATACTGGATCAGAAAGCTGTGGAGCCCGTGGGATTAAAAAACCGGCTTTCCAGATCGATCGTCGTAAGCTGCGTATGCCTCATCCCCTTGTTGATCGTCAATCCGTTGATCGCAGGTATGTTCTTGAATGCGAACAAGGCCGCAACCGAGGAGGAATTGTACGGCAGGTGGTTCAACATCGAATATCCTGAAGACTGCGTGTGCATTCCTCAAAAAGTAATCGTCGAGTCCGGCCGCGTACATAAATATCCCAAACAGGAAAGTCCTGAGTACAGCTACACAGGCGAGCATGGCAGATATACAGTCGTGGAAAAGTGGGTGGACTGGAAGGGTAACAGCTGGTACAGAGTAGACTATCACAGCCTTGTGGGCATTAACTATGAATTGTGGAAGGTTTCAGGCTTTGGAACAGTATTGGAATCGGTGAGTGATCCCTTTAACTATCCCGAAAAAATCGATGCAACAGCCTCAGATTATCGCGTCTACTACAGATCGTGATAGAGTCCGACCACGTCCATCCTTCTCGGTAAGACCTTTGACAGCTTGAAAAATCATAATCCTTCGAATCAATGCAATGGAGGAGTGCATAAATGTTACACTTATTTATTTTACAAACGGTAAATATTATGTCAATGAAACTGGCACTGCTTCTGATAACGGCGTTCGTCAATTGCGCTGCCCTGTTCCTTGTCTTCTATATCATCCTCAGACGGTTCAAGCGGATCGCTCCCAGGTACCAGCATATGATGTGGTTTTTCGTCACATGCTTTCTCCTCCTCATACCTCTGATCTCAGCAGTGACGCCTTCCCTGGATCTACACCTTGCTCGGCCTCCTGATGATGGAAGAACATCGTTCGCGATTACCGAGATGCCGGTTACGGATGAGCATTAAGTGACGCAACCGGTTGATCTTCAGTTACAGGACGAAACACGAGGTACCGACAACCGCACCGATCTCTGGATATCCTGGCACATGCTGTTCATAGCGGTGTGGCTTTGCGGAGCATTTATCTTTCTTGTGCGGATTTTCGTCGGTAAAATCGGTGTGCGCTGTATCATAAAACACTCATCAGCTTCCAGGGACATGAGGTCTCGGGCCCTTCTAAAGGAGCTGTCGCGAAGAATTGGTGTTAGACAGAATGTCACCATTCGGAAGAGTGAACAGTGCCTGACACCATTCACCTGCAGCCTCCTTCATCCGGCCATCATGCTGCCGAGCACCCCGCAT
>SMTZ1_10010016_pt1 | contig 14211 bp, 13 predicted proteins | sample DeeMarSWOR136_30_FD_25667 | JGI IMG/M metagenome (IMG submission 25667) | reverse complement strand
AACTAAAATTTCAACCATAAATGATCCTCTCATCTTTCGGATGCTACAAATCTCCTTGTCTGCTATTAACCTTTACGCGCGTGCGCAGCCCAATGTTTCTGCTATAAATCATAAAACCTGAAGCAGAAGATGTAAATGCGTATTCTCATTTCAAAGGAGGTACTAAGACTCCGAAAAAATACCATTTCTTTCAGTTTTTTACAATACAATTGTTACATGTTAGCTGGAGCTCACGCTGTTTTGGTTAGTCTTCTTTTAGAGATGGTCACAGCAATCGTGAGCAAGATGAAGGCAGGTACTATTGACGCCCACGCGGGAAACTCTGGAATCACGGTCGTCAACGGGTATCTGTCTGTATTGTTGCCATCGATGCTGTATGGGCCGTCCCATATTCCGTCGCTTCCCGCTTCATTTTGGTCTGGACCTCTATAATCGTCTCCAACGAGGGGGTAAAGGTCTGGAAAGTCGTCCCAGTAGTTTCCGCCTGAAGGGTAGCCGTCATCCCAAACGTTTGGATTGGTTTGTTCAATGTAAACTTGGTTTGTGTTGTTGATGAAGTTATTATGGTAGAATATGTTGTTGTACACGTTCATTCCCTCCATGTAAATACCGTACTCATTGTTTGTTATGTTGTTCAAGTATATGCTGTTGTCTTGAGCCCAATTGAAAAGGATGCCATTAGTGTTGTTTGTGATTATGTTTCCAGAAATAACAGTGTCCGTGACCGTGCTGCCGCCGAAGCCACTGGTGTTGTTTGTGATTATGTTTCCAGAGATAATGTTGTTGAAAGATTCGCCAAACGCAATGCCGGTTGAGCAATTTCTTATTTTGCTTGCAGAAACAGTGATGTTTCCAGTATTTGTGAGTGAGATACCCGTTGAAAACGATGCTATTTCTATGTTCTTTATTGTTACGTTTTCCTGAAACCCAGATACCCAAATTTGTATTCCTGTTTCGCTTCCTGTTCCTTGAAGCTTGTACCCTGCTCCATCAATTGTAATGTTGCCTCTTTCAATAATCATGGAGTCGTTAATGTCGTCAGTGAAGGTGTATGTAACGTTGTCTGCGCTGGTAATCTTATCTGTACCCTCAACCTCCCCAGTAGCCCTGATGTAAATAGTTCCAGAAGCTGTAACCCATCTAGCCCTAAAAGCCAAACCGAAAACTCCCAAGAGGGCAAAAGCTAAAACCAATAAGTAGACACTGTTCTTGTTCATTATACATTCACCTGCTCTAGCTCAGACTCGGTATATTACGTGAATTCCGTTTTTAATATTTGTGGAAATTCAGAAACAAAAAGGAGTAGAATCAGTGAGTTTGAAATCTCTTTTATGGGCGTAAAGTTTTATCCAACCAACAAGGTCCCCGTCCCCAAGGGACATATGTGGACAAAAATTTGCCACAAAACATGTGATTAAAGAATGGTGGATTGACGTTTTAGTTTCTTCTTTGTTGGTTGTTGTGGACAAATTGGGATTGTCCCCAGGAGAACATGTTCACAATTTTTGGTTCTGTGTGAAATAGTTTCTTGATAGAAAAACATACGCTCGCCATTACGTGCGACTGTGAGAGGTGGCTAATCGTCAAAGTTGTGCACATACAGTTTTTTCTGCGGACGGATAAGTTTTCTGTGGGCTGTGTGGGATGGATTATCGAGTTTTTTTGGACTGTGTGGTAGTTGACTTGTTAGTTGTCAAGTAAACGCCCTTATGCGCACGCATACGAAATGCTTAAAAATCGTTGCACTTGGATGTTCATCCTGTATGCTCTACATGATAGGCAGGTTTATACTTTTTGAGAAAATTCGCTCTTAGACTTCCAGAGGCATATGTTATTGGTCTTGATCTCTTGGTTGAGAGGGGATTCTACTCAGACAGGGCAGAGGCGATTCGATTTGCAGTTAGAGATCTTCTTAGGGAAGAATTGCATGTTCGTCCCAAGAAATCTATTGCACGAAAAGGGGCTGCAGCATTAAAACAACCATTAAGTTCAAGAGATTCTCTTAAATGCTGAAAAACTTAGCGCGCACCATGTAGGATTGTGTCTGACCCGTCACATTTCAATGTTCCAGGTAAATTAACGTGTCTGCCATCAATGCACGTCGCCATTCTTAGTCCATATATATTACATGCTGTGTAAACTTTTGTTAGGAGTTGCTTTTTCAACTCCGGATTCAATTCCCAAGGACTTTCCTTTAGTCTGTTTGCTTTATAGAATGGTCTAAGCTCATCATAGAACTTAGGATATAATTTCTTAATGCCTGCAACAAGTCGAAGGCACTTCGAACCAATTAGCCTTATTCCTGCTTTGAATATCTGATCTATTAGAGAATCTATCTCTTTTTGTGTTTGACCAATTATGTTTCCGTAGGTTGGTATGATCGGATCAATTCTAACGACTACGTTCAAATCATGCTTCGCAAGCTTTTCCATCTCCTTGATTCGCCTGTTTGGTTCAGGTGCATAAGGTTCAAAACGCGTATCCAGAAAGGGGATAGTAATCTGAATCACGGTTTGGTTCTTGTCAAGTGTTTCTAAATAGTCTGAGCTTAGAAGTTGCTTGGGATTTTTGGTCATAACAATCAAAGGGAACCCATTTTTTGCCAACTCTTTAAGTGTAAAAAGAGTAAATCTGTGTTTTTCTTCTAGTGGCTGGAATGGTTCGCAATTTGACGAGACATACACAGGAAACCTTGGCCACCCTTTAGAGGTGTATCGAAGCAGGTCTTTTCTCAAATTATTTTCGAAATCTTTCTTTGGCTTCGGATTTGCGATGTCTGAAGGTCGAGTATATGAATAGGTGTAACAGTAAAGGCAACGATAAGGGCAGCCTCGATAGGTGTTTACTACAAGCCTCATCTGGCACCCAAATGCTTTCCTCGATTCAAAGGGGTTGTGTAATCTCAGAACTTTCCGGCTTCTCATGAATTTTGTAAAATCCTCAAGATTCATTCTCTATTTCCTCTATTATAGCGACTTAGTGCCCACCTGCGTGCGCTGTGCGTGCGTTCAGGATTTTCCTCTGACAATTGATAGGACAAGCCCTTCATCTTTTTTGAGGTGAAGATCTTTTACCTTAGTACTCAAGTTCATAGGTTCTCTGCCTTCTAGTTTAAGTCTTATATTCGTTGTGGGTAGATCAATGATTTCAGCAATTCGGCTTCTCAAAGTCCCAATCGTTTCTTCTTCAGAAACGTCCAGAAACATTAGAGGCGAGGATCGGCGTTCAAGATAGATTTTTATTCGAATGAACTTGAATTCTTCCGGATCTGTAAACATTAATCTGCTTAGTGCAAACTGTATAAGGGCGTCTTCAGCCTGCTGTGGTGGTAGTGTTGTTGTCACATCGCCCAACTCCGTGACTGTATGGAGCCTAAGTGCAATCTGCTCAAGATCAAGCTCGTCTGAATTGCGCTTGTGAGCATGAGCAACTTTGCTATTGTAAAGCTTGTAAGCTCCAAAGGAAACACAAAAAAGGACAAACGCAATTGTGCCGGCAAATATTAACCATGACATAGGGTAGTTAAGTAGAAGATAAGGTAGGAATGACGAAGAGAAGAAAGTGATACCTATAGCAGATACCACAGCTAGTATGGCGTATGCAAGAATTCTTCTCATCATTCAGTCAACCACCGATTGTTGATAAGCGGCTATTAAATATATACATTAGAACAGTTTTTCTCTCCACATCCTCCGTGTTTCAAAGCAAAAAAGTGCAGAAGCAACAAGAGAGATAGCAGACCCCGTGAAGAAGATTGGTTGCAACTCTGGGTCAAAGACAGCATAGGAGAACAAATAGCAGTAAAGGAGTGTCATTGTGGAAAGAAGAACCGTGTAAAACACGTAATATGGAACTACAAGGCCACCTACTTGGGCGAACCACTTCAGCAAACCAGCATGGACAACTTCTTTCAGAACATAGGTGCCTCCTCCAATATCTGCCACAAGACCCAAATCCATCAACTTGCCAATATGATCATATGCTACGCTAGGGCTACTAAGTCCAAGCTCTCTCTGCGTCTCTCTTACACCAATCGTTGCGCCTTCACCATGGCGTAGGAAGAACCAGTAAACTTGAAGGGTCTTGCCTTTAAGTTCTGACACCATGTTCGCCTCCCATTTTCTATAAACCTCTATACGGTAGGATCCACGCGGAAGGTTGAGTTTTTTTCCTAACCGTTGAAGGGCTTTTCTTGCGAACTCCATCTCCTTGCCCCTGCATACGCTGATGACTAATATGCTCTGGTTGGATTTCACTCTCACATTGCGTTCTTTAGAAATGTCATAGCTTGACAAGAGGCTTTCTTGCACTAATTCTGCATCATCACCTAGGACCATGATTTTCTCCCCAGAAGTTCGTGGAAAAAGAACAGCGCAAAAGCAATCATCATCAAGCGTGTTTGAACCCAGCATTTCCAATAAGGCTAACTTCAAATTATGGGAAGGGATTGAAACGGATTTTTGGGCGATCAGTCTAATTTCGATTGTAGTTTTTTTGGCAGTATCATTCATGATCCATCATTTCTCCTAAGTTAGCAGTTTTGCCACCGACCAAAGGGGTGTCATCTTTTCTCGATTCTTCAAACCAAGATACGAGATTTCCTCCTGTTTGCGTGTTCATCTAATAGTCCCCTGTTTCTCACCTATTGTGAGACAGATATTCGGGGCTCGGCCTGACTGAGATTTGGATGCGTCTTGTTCAGTTGCATCCACCTTGGCTTTTTGTGTTCTAGTGGTTGGAACAGGTTGACTGTGGGTCTTTCTTACAGTTGGCCAAAAACACATTGCATGCCGTATTGTAGCAGGTCGGCATGGGCGCCAAAAATCATATTGTTCTCTCCAAAAGGTGTGGAGGGCATGGTATGAGTATTGAGAAGAGTGCCCTTGAACGTGTGAATTGGTGGGCGGTTGGATCAGAATCTGCTGAATGTTCTGTTTCTGTGTTGCCAATCGTAGAATTCGTGATTTTAGATGGTTGTAAGCATTTGTCATACTCTTTTTTCGTGTAAGGTTGGCCTTTCACTTCTCGGTAATTTGCTTTCACACCATCACCTGAAAACTATCCAACTCGAGTATATTTAAACCGTTTGTTTGACCCCTTTTTTGGCTTTTTGTGACTGACAACCTTTTTAAGAACCATGTCAGGTTGTGAGCTTGTTTAGTGTTGCTGTTTCTCATCATTTTTCCGTTAATTTTTCATAGTTGGAAAAGACTCCGCTCGTGGTGATGTGGGTGCAAGGCATGAATTCGATGTGCATGAAGGGGGTCGCCACATTTTATTGTTATTTAGTGGCGATTGTTGTTGAGGTTGACGATTTCTAGTGCTAGGCGTCCGATGAAGCCGCTGTGGACATTGGCGGCGTTGAGGAAGCTTAGTCCCATGCGTCCGTATTTGCTTTTAGCTGTTAGGTTGGGGACGCGGTTGGATGGTTCAAAGATGATTTTCGGTGCTTATGCAGACAGATTTCAAGATGGCATGGGCGAAAGATGCTATCAGGGAATGATTAATACAATACAATGTATAGATGCTTGGTGGCTGTTCGCTCCATTGTAACTGCGGAAGAGTTGCCTGATGCTTCATTTGCTGGACAACAGGAGACCTACCTTAATGTTGAGAGATCTAATGACTTGGTTAAGAGTACGATTAGATGTTGTCCAGCTTGTTCACTCCGAGAGCCAACTATTATCGAAATAAAAAGTGCATCGAACACGAACAATCTAACGTGTGGGTACGATTGATAGAAGTTGTTCTGAGAAAAGAACAGTTGTGCCAATCCAACGGATGAGTGTTCGAAAGAATGTACACAAATCGATGCAGGAGATAGAGTTCTAGGGGTGAAAAGTATAGAACTCAAAGCCGAGAACAGCGTTTGTGCAGGTATTACTTCTACGACAATGCCTGCTCCATCAGAGGATACTAGTGGATATACCGCCAATCACAAGCTACTTCCTTGTGCCTTAGAGTTCCTAAAGACCGCGATAACCGCAAACTACCAACGGGCAGGTCATGTAGAATATTTAAGGTTAGTGTTCACCAACATTTATTGTGTGGCTTTTGTAGGAATTGTATCGTTGATTTCTACTCTACTCCCAGATCATGCCCTGCTTCTCTCTTTGTTTCTCTCTTTTCTTTCTACTATCAACACCCTGACAGCCCTAAAGTTGTCACTCGAATTTGAGAGTCATATGGCCCTAGCTTTGGAGCTTGCTTCATCATGCCCCTATGCTTGTCTTGCAACACCGTTTAGAAAATGTGATTACGAGAAGATGCACACACCTCACTTTCTCAGTGTCAGAGCTCTCTCACTTGCTTTCTTCACTTTCTGCACCTCTGTGGCCTTCACATTAGCCATCTCTTTCGCATTGAGGGAACTCGGATGGGCACACTATTATGTTTTCAGCTTAGCATGTCTCACTTCTTTCATTCTTTGTATATCTTCTTCCATCATGCTCTACTGGCGCAAGAAAGCTAAAACCATCAATAAATCTGTAAAAAGGAGAGTTGGCGAATTGCCCAAATGCAATCATGAGTGCGTTTTCCGATTTGACCAAAATAAGGATCTAATTCAACACGATTCGCGGCCTATCCATTTTTCTTCCATGAGGTCCCTCGGAGACTTAGGGTCTAGCCATGCCTTCGCTATTCTGATTTTCCCGTGAGCGCTTTTGACAGCATCTATGTGTTTGTCGTTGTCGTCCACAAAAAGTATCTCTTCTTCTTTTATTTCAACACCTACAAGTTCGAGATTATGGACGATTCTTTCTATCATCTCTCCTTTGGGACGATCCCACTCTATCTGAGGAAATGTGAAAAAATCTTTTAGGTTGAAAAGATTCAGCAGTTCCAGCACAGGTTGAGAATGATTCCAGCTTGCTATGGAGACAGTTTTTCCAGCTGATTTAAGACCTTGAAGAAGTTGTCTTATTCCTGGAAGAAGCGTAACCCTTGAGGAGTTGGCGTCTTCAACACAATCAGGGTTGACGAGTTTTAGCGGAAACTTCAGACTCGATACGTTTGGATGATCCCATATAGTCTTGTCTAAGTCGAATACAACTAGTTTGATAGGCAACGCGCCATTCCCCGAAACCTACTGTTCTCACAATACAGTTTCTTGTACTTAACTTATTTTTTAGCATCCCATTACTGTGTTCTAAACTAAAAACAGTTTGTTCTCTCAGTAGCACAAAAGTCAAACTAATGTGGCTTTACTGCGGGGTGTATGAATACATGAGCAATAATGAAATATATCCCGCACATACAACAGTGAAAAAGGGGCTACATGGAAAGGATGTGGAGCATTATAGACACATTTTGGAGAGAGACCCATACAACGCAGAGGCACATTTTCTTCTAGGGCATGCCTACTGTAGCTGCGTTTGGTCTGACATGGATTTTTCTTTGCTTGTCAAGGCTTCTGGCGAGTTTAAGCAGGCCGGTCGCATATTGCTGAAGAGTAACAATCTTGAAGATTCTAAGAGCGCTTTAGCTTTTGTTCTGAAGTTAAAGGGAAATGACGCAGAAGCCCATTTTCTTTTGGGGGTTATCTTTCATGATTCCAGACAGCTCGAAGAAGCCCAATTACACTATGAGATGGCTATATCTCTGAATCCAAAGGATGCCAAAGCCCACAACAACTTGGGGATCCTTTATAGTGACAAAGGAATGCTGAATGATGCTCTATCCGAATACCACATAGCGTTGAAGCTAGACCCACACAAGAATAATGCTCGATTCAACCTTGCATTAGCCCACTATAAGCTTGGTCAGCACAAAAAAAGCATAGAAGTGTACAGAGAAGTCATCAAACTTAATCCTCTAGATTCTCATGCGCACTTCAACCTTGCATTAAGTTATTATCACACTAGGGAAGTTAGCCAAGCGGCAAAACACGCAGAATTAGCGAAAAAGCTCGGATTTGACAATCAGAAAGTAGAGCAATTGCTGCTAGTGCTCAGCAAGCAATCGCCCACGCAGCAGGCCTCCAAATGAACTACCTACACACTCGTCTCAAGGAGACTGCTACAACTATCAGAAAATACTTTTTTCACAACAACTTTTACATTAATGCTTTACTATCATGTTTTGCAAGCCGGTGTCCACTTCTCTTGCTCGGTTATCGTGGATCTGGCAAAAGCTTTCTCATGGAACTCCTTCTGAGTACTATTGATCCCGCCATTGTGCATCACCAGCAAGGATATCTTAACGCTGAGTTTGAGGATGTTTTGGCTAGGCCTAGTCTCCCAGATTTCAAAGTCATATTCAAGAAGTGTGCTCTTGCTCATTGTCGTGGCTGGGACGAAATTCAGCGGCTTCACCCTAGCACACTTAGTGCACTTCTAAAGTTGCTCTCAAGTGGAGAAGTCCATTACCTAGACGAAGTTCTGAAAGTTGAACCACACTTCGAAATTTTTACAGCCAATCCTTGGGACATGTCTTTTGACGCTCTTTCTGTTTCGCTCCCAGAACCGTTGACCGATCGCATGGAGTGCCTTTGGGTTCCCACCCCAACTTTCAAAGATTTGATGCGCATCAGCCAAAAAAGCAACATGGAAGATCTGGAGATCCCACTTTTATGGTCGCTGAAGGATTTAAGGATCCTGTGGAGTGCTTGTGGTGAGATTCACTTAAGCAAGCAGATGGAACAATTCATCTCAATTGCAGTCCGTATCCTAAGCTACTGTACCTTTGCTCAAGGTAATGATGGAGCATCCCTTGGTCCTGAACGGAAGAAGGTATTATGTGGGTCATGTAATTCAAGCTATCTCTGCTCCCAGACACTTCGACCTCCATCTGTTCGAGCCTTGGAAAGCCTGATCCGATTATCCAAGGGGTGGGCGCTGTTAAGAGGTAGCAATAAGGTTGAGCTAGCTGATTTAGCCAACGCGTGGCCTCTTACCCTATGGAACCGTCTCCGCTTCATGGACGAAAGCAGCATTAACAACAGATTGGAAAAACTCAATAGCCTTTTCTTGGCTGTCAAAACTGAAATTCTTGAATGCAGTGAAGCGTTTGAGCTGCAAAATGACCTTGAAAGGGGACCTTTCAATCAAGATAAATACAGTCGACTGATTGAGTTTGAAAACTCGAAAGTCTGGTTCCACGAGGTTTCTGACGTTCTTCTCCAACACTTTCAAGAGAAAGCGTCTCTTATACGCGACTGTTGGAACAGTGCGAGACAGAGAAACGACAACATAGCTCTTACACAACTTTCAGCCTACGCCTATGGCATTCTACCAAGTTATTTAGCAAAAGAATTTTACTACGATGGCATTATCATGATTGAGCTGTCGGAAGCCAATTTAAAAAGGCTTGAGTCAGACTTCTCCCCCAAGCTATTCAAGCAAGCGAAGAATCTGTCAGAAAAAGGTTCAACACTTTTCCAGTTGAATCCTCCAGACAGTGTTAAATGGGCAGTGGCACTTGCACACCAGGAATTCAGTAGTGCAAGCGATGCCACAATTGAAGAGGAAAGCAAGGGTGAGAATTTTGATAATTAAGACAGAGTTTCCAGAATACATTGAAGTGACGAGAGCAATCGATGAACAGTTGGCGTGGGTTAATCTAGACATCCGAAAAACACATGGTATTCCTTTCTGTAAGGGAGGAGTAATCTTTATCGATCAAGAACTTGGAGGAGACTATGATTGGTGGGTCTCAGAGTTGATTCATGAAGCGGGTCATCTTGTATGGGATCCCTGTTGCTTCCTTAACGCTGTAGAGGCAATTGCAGCTATCGCAGCTAGCCTACCTGAGAAAACATGCCAACAACATATGCAACTAGGTAACATCGCATCTGACCTGATTTGCGAATTCAGGTGCGCAAAGAATCCTATGTTGAGTAAAATGAGGGCTAAGGGGATCGACAAGATATTCACAGAGGCAACGAAAAAAGGCCAGCTCACACCTGTAAAGGCAGAGCTCCTCAGCATATACAGTAGGCTTCATCCGACTGCCTTTAAACTAAAATCCAGTCTGTTTAAAGAAGTAAAAGAAACATTGAATAAGTTTGCTCTTAGGAATGACCGATATGTAAGAATCGCCAAGCTATTCGAGCCTTTGTATGATGAAGAAACAGCAAAGAAAGATAGTAGCTTAAAGAGCCTCCTATTCGGTTATGACATGGATGGGCTTCCCATAAGACCTGTCAACAGTGATGTTGAGCAAGCCATCGAGAAAGTATTGAAGATGGCACATGACGTAGATGACGCGAAGAAGAAGCTAAGATTCATGAGACCTCTTCTAAGTAAGTCCGAGGGAGAAGACATCGATAAGACTCTTGAATCTAGCAATCTTCTCTTTAATTTCTTTGAGCAGCAATCTCGCAAGTTGGTGCTGTCAATAAGTTTTCCGACAAAGCAAGAACCTCATGGGACCAGAATCGGAAGCAAACGATGGCGTCTTTCCGACGGAGTGAAAAAAATTAACCTAACAAAGACAATAACAAAATTCGGTGTCAACATACCTTTAATCACTACTAGAACAGATAGAATAATCACATCCATAAAGGCTAGCACTTTCGAAAAGACCCTGAGAGACCTCATTGTGTCAATCGACTGCAGCGACTCAACGGGCAAGCCATGTGGCAAAATGAACACAGCAGCTGATTTCGAGATTGTTCTGTTTTTTTCGTTGATCAATCTGGCGCAAAAGATTGGACAAAGAGTTGGACTGACTTTGTGGTCTGATAGAATCCATTTCTCAACATTGCCCCAAACTTGCAGAGACGCGCAAGCAGAGGATTTGAAAAAAAAATGGGTAGGGCAATTTGGCGGTAGCGACACCCGCATTGGGCTAGCTCTGCAGCAAGCCAGAGACCACCAAGACAAAGCATTTTTCTTGTTGACAGACGGAGGGGTCAAGAAGGAAGAATTAACAACTGCTCCAAACGTGTGGTTCTTTCTTGTTCGCTCTAGCCCAGAGCATTTGAAGATGTTCATGGAGAAATACGGCGAGGAGCAGGTCACTGCAGTTGAGGATTTGAAAAACCTACCATCAATAGCGATTTCAAAGTGGCTTCATAACTTCGGAACGTCTGAGGTATAAGCTTGAAAAGCCCTAAAAAAGCCCGAGATTTCTGGATTCCAACGCCAAGCCAATCAGTTCTGGATGATTTCAAGAAGGTTTTTGCCGCACACGATTTTGGATGCGAAAAATTCATTCTAGGCATGTCTCCTGGGGCTTTCGTAGTCTTACTGAAACCAGTGCCAAATTATGAGAAAGTATGGGGCAATTTACACTTCGTGGGAAAGTGGAGGTTTCATCAAGAATTCCGCGATCAACAATCCAAGGGCGAGGAGAGATTCTTGGAGGTTGGCGAAAGTTGGTATAATATTGAGTATGTAAAGACGTCAGCGAGGATCTTGGGCGGAACACCCTATACCTATGTCTGGGGAAACGGTGACTTTCAACCATTAGTGTTAATGAGCGAAAAAGAAGAACATTGTGGTGCAATCGGAATAGTTAGTTATAGATGTCAGCCTTACACAACTGCGTTAAAATTAATCGAAATTGCTGAGAGTATTCCTCTGAATGCGATTGATTTGTCTCCAAAGCAGATAGAGGCGCTTGGAAAGAAGCTAGATATCCATTTAAGGTCAAGATTAATTTCTCCCCACTTGGCGAAGTTGAAGCGAACGAATGAAACCTCTATACCAGTCTCATATGAGTTATCATCACAACAGGACGAGTTAATTCGTAAAAAGTGGTCTAAGCTGACCAACTCGGAGCTGACAGCTATCGAAAAGTGCGTAAAGCAGTTACATAAACGCATGTTATTAGCCAAAAAATGAGAACATAAATTTATGATAAAAGCGGATGCGCACGCATTCAGTTGGTTGCCAAGTAAACGGTAACTCCTTGTGCGTAGACTTTGTACGTCGCCATGGCGGAGTCCATTTATGGCACAGGAGGTTTATGGGTTTGTGTCGCCAAAATGTCTGGCTATTACGGCTACATCCCTTATGTCAATCTTGCCGTCAGCCACTCCCAATATGGGAGATGTCACCCAAGTGGTGGAGGTTCAAATCTCACCCTGCCCACCTAGAATTCTCCCCATCATTTCTGTCGAGAGCCAGATATTGCAAATTATGAAAGTGTTGAGTAGATTTTCTCCACAAACAATAAGTTCGGAAATGATAAAGAAGGGTAATTATCAGTGGTGGATTAGGATGGACAAGAAATATATGTGCTCATTGCTTTTGGTTGCTGTTTTCTTTGGGTCTTTAGCTTTAGCGTTTAAGATTTATCGAGTTGAAGCGCAACTCCAAACAGTGTACATTAGGGCTAATGGTGATGTTGAGCCTTCTTGGGCGCTAATCCAGAGAAGTGGCAATGTCTACACTTTCACCGGAGACCTAATGGTTGATGGTGACGCGACCGGAATAATTATTGAACGAGACAATATGACCCTAGATGGAGCTGGCTATCGTCTCTCACGCTCGCCCCATGTGGCGCATGCCTATGGGATAAATCTCACCGGGCGAAGTAACGTCACAATCCAGAATATCGAAGTCACGACATTCTGGGATGGCATCGTGCTCTGGAATTCTCATAACAACACAATTCAAGGAAATAACGTAACCGCCAACAGCGGCTTCGGCATCGCATTGTGGAACTTCTCGGATTATAACACGATTTCTGGAAACAATGTCGCCGCAAACAGTGCTGATGGCATTGGACTCGATTTGTCTTCATATAACAGCATACATAACAATACCGTCACTGGTCATTATCAAGATGGTATCGTGCTCGATGCTTACTCGGATCACAACCAAATTATGCGAAACAAGGTGGTGAACAACGGGTTTGGCATCGAGCTCTATGACTCTGCGAATAATACCATGTCTCAAAATAACATCACTGAAAACGCCAACCACGGCGTTATGCTTTACTACTCATCGCGCAACAATGTTTCCAAGAACGTCGCAACCGACAATGATCTAGAGGGCATCTTGCTCTCGTTCTCGCATTTCAACCTTGTAGAAGGCAACCACTTGGCTAACAACGAGGATGGCTTGACAGTTGGATGGGGATCACACAATAACACGATATACACGAATACGATAATAAGCAATGAATTTGGCATTCAAGTCATCGACGCGTCGAACAACACCTTCTGTCATAACGACCTTGTCAACAACACGAACCAAGTGGCGTCCAGCAACTCCATAAACAAGTGGGATTGCGGCTATCCTTCAGGGGGCAACATTTGGAGTGACTACGAAGAACGGTATCCAAATGCCACAGAGATAGATGACTCAGGGATATGGGACACACCATATGTCATTGACGAAAACAACCGGGACAACTATCCAATAATCCCAGAATTTCCATCAGCTGCAATATTTCCACTGTTCATGATAGCAACCTTACTGACAACCATGTTCTACAGAAGAAAACGATTACTGAAGACCAAGTGATATCTGTCTCGGAATTTATTCGGGTCATCACGGGCAAACCTCTCCTGTTTGCGCGCGTGCAAAGAGTCTTAATTTAGAATAATCATTACATCCAAGCGCTCATTGGTGCGCATGCATGCATCGTCGGAAAGCTATGACCAACCATGTGGTCACTTGTATACAGAGTAGTTAAGTTACATGACCAGTATCCTATTGTTTGAGGGTCACTACGAAGATGGACTTCAAAATCAGAACCTTGGAGAAAGAAACTGACAAGGATTTCTTCGACAAGCTAAACTTTGAATCATTCAAACACGATTTCATCCGAGATAAGGACATCTCTAAGGAAGAAGCGAGAAAGAAGTTTAGGGAATTCGAAGCAGCAGACCCCCTAGATCCATGGAGTAAAGACCATATAGCTTATTTCGCGAATACCCTTGAAGGAGAGCCAGTAGGGTTGATCTGGCTTGCAGAGAGGAAACCCTTCCACAAGTTCAAGGAGCAACTTGTGTGGATCTATAATCTCCACGTTATCCCTAAGTACAGGAGAAAAGGGTTGGCAAGGAAATTGCTGGCGAAAGCGGATGAATGGGCAGTGGAACGGGGATTGAACTCAATAGGGTGTCACACGTTAGATTTTAATATTGAAGCTAGAAGCCTTTATGAATCCTCAGGTTACAAGCTCATAGCTACCCATAATGAAAGTTGCTTCTATGAGAAGAAAATCAGAGTATGATTACACAACGGAGACAAAATCCTTCGAAAACGCAAGTGACACCTCCAAAAGTGTGAGAGATTCGTCAGAAAGTGCGGG
>SMTZ1_10009556_pt1 | contig 14211 bp, 17 predicted proteins | sample DeeMarSWOR136_30_FD_25667 | JGI IMG/M metagenome (IMG submission 25667) | reverse complement strand
CAAAAATGAGATAAACGCCAAGTTGAATAACTCCACTCCAATAAAAATCATCGAAGAGAAGTGTGTACGAAACCGATAAAACGATTTCTGGCTTCATAGCAAAGGATCTGTTCAGAAATAAATGCACATATTTCATCTTTTTCACTTTCAAATGTTTTCCACAGCAAAAAATGGTATAAATAGATTAAGAAAGATTTAAAAGACACAATCATGATAAAGAAAAAGTGATTACATGCTTACAGCTTTCTCAGTCAAGAACTTCAAGTCTATAAGAGACTCTGGAAAGATTTGCATCAAGCCTCTTACAATTTTCATAGGCCCAAATAATAGCGGTAAAAGCAGTGTTCTCCAGTTCCTTCTTGCCGTGAAACAAACAGTGGAGTCCAGAGGTAGTGATACCCCCTTCAGCACGGGGGGGAGTTCCTTACATACAGAACAAAGAAAAGAGCATGTGGATCTTGGTATATACGAAGATTTCATTTTCTTGAATGATAAAAAACGAAATATATCGTTCAATTTTTATTTTGAGACAGATTTAACTGATACGAACTTCCACCTAGATGAGAGCCGAAAAGCGTCTTCAAGAAAAACAAATGTGGAAACAGAATCAGTAATTTCTTATAGAGAAAATAGAATTTACTTGAAGACCTTTACCGTGAATTGGGATGGAAAGACTATCACATTCAAGTCGCCTACAGACATTGAACAGAATGTTGTGGATGAAAAAGCACTGTCTGAGATAATGAAAAATCCTGAAATCTCAGCATTGTACACGAGGGAGAAATTCTATTATATACCCCTTTCATCTTATCTCACTCAGAAACTTGCCCTCTCCTATTATGAGACTATGAAAGGAATAGTTGCTGAAAGGGGAATCTTAGAGGGAATGATCAGAGCTAATCATATTCTTACTGCTTTCCAGGAAACAATCACTGTTGCGTTCGAGAAATTATTCTATTTGGGTCCCTTAAGAGAATATCCACAGAGATACTATCTTTTTTCTGATGAAAAGCCAGTACATGTAGGTATAAAGGGGGAAAAAGCTGTAGAAATACTCTTCGTCTCAAAAAATACCTCTCGTGAAATATTTCAGAATGTGAATTCCTGGTTCAAGAACCTTGGTCTTGGCGAACTCTCCTTTGACCGACGCGGACCGCTCTACACGTTGAATGTTGCTCATCCAACCATTAAAAAGGGTTCTCAAGACCTGAAGGTGAACATTGCAGCAGGAGGCTTTGGAGCTTCACAACTATTGCAGGTGATAGTCGAAGGGTTTTATGCACCAGAGAATGCTGTAATAATTATTGAAAAGCCTGAAATACATCTCCATCCACGATTACAAGCAGAAATGGGCGATTTACTCGTAGATATAGCCAAAACTGGAAAACGCTTAATTGTTGAAACTCACAGTGAATACTTATTGCTGAGAATTCAAAGAAGGATAGCGGAAGGAACAATAGATACAGATGATGTGGTTGTGTACTATTTTGAGCAAACAGAAGAAGGAACCAGAATTACAAAACTGGAGCTGGATAAATTCGGAAGGTTCATTAACTGGCCCAAAGGATTCTTTGAGGAAGATCTCATGGAAGCCTACGAACATTCAAAGGCAATAGCAGAGAAAATTGAAGAGGGCATTGCATGACTGATTATGTCATCGATACGTGCATTCTCGTGGAAGCAAATAACAAAGATATAAAAAGAGCTTTCCAATTTATCGAGTTGTTAATCATAATTTCAAATGAACACACAATATGCTTGGATAGAAAGAGAGGAATCCTAAAAGAATACGAAGAAAACCAAATGTATGAAGGTTTTTCGGGAATCTGGTTCAAGAACATGCAAAGAGCTGCCAAGATTGTGTATGTCAAAAAGAAAATTGGAAAAAAACAAAAAGAGAAATTGGTCAACCTAAAATTTGACATTGATGACATTAAATTTGTAGCTACCGCAAATGCATGTGGAAAACGAATTATTTCAGATGATACTGACTACAACAAGAAGGTGACAGCGTATTTGAGAGAGAAGATGGGGATTATTATTTTCCGCTCAGGTTCAGAATTAATGTGAATAAATGGATTTAACAAAAAAGGTATCAAGAATACCTACTCCCATGTCCACCAACCTATCAAAAATTCTGTGTTCAGAATGAAATCTCTTCAAATATCAAAATCTAGAAAAATAATTAAGAATCTAATAGATTGTTATACGTGTAACAAAAGAGGCAACCTCACAGACCACTCCCAACCGAAACCTTTATATATATTCCTGAAATTTCAGAAATTACTGAAAAATTTAGTGATACTATGAACGATAGAATACGGATTGATCTGGTACAAGAGTTAGTCTCCATGGCACGAAACTGGGGACTTTCAGAAGGAAGTGCCTCCATTTATGCAGCTTTAGTGTTATCGGGAAGAGCTTTAAACATGAATGAACTCCATGAATTGACAGGATACAGTCTGTCATCAGTTTCCACCCATTTGAAGAGTTTAACAGACAAGTACCTGGTCACCAGAACGAAGAGAGAGGGAGTCTACGTGTACAAGGCAGAAATATCCTTTGACGAGATCTTCAGATTGTTAACCAAGGAATTACTGGAGAGGAACATTCTCCCGCTGTACAGAAAGGTAGCTGAATTCAAGGATTTGCAGAAAGGGGTGCTGTACCAGCATCTATCCAGTGTGGAAGAAGAAATGCAGAAGCTGATCGATTATTTAACCAAGATCATCAATGTAAAAGGTGAAGCCCATGCTCTTGAAGAAGACCAAATCTTTGTGCCCAATGTGCCTTAACGTTATAGAGGCAGACATTACAGAAGAAGACGGGAAGGTCATGATGGAGAAAACCTGTCCAGAACACGGGTTCTTTAAGGACATCTACTGGGGAGATGCAGATTTATACAAGAAAGCACAGCAATTCATCCATGAAGGGAAAGGAGTTTCAAACCCCATAACTGAGAGAGAGAAAGGCTGTCCCTTTGACTGCGGCATCTGTAATGAGCACAAGACTACTACTATTCTGGCCAACGTTGATTTAACCAACAGGTGCAACATGCACTGTCCTATTTGTTTTGCTGATACTTCTTCTGAATACTTGTACGAACCCTCCTACCAGGAAGTGGTGGGTTTGTTACAGAATCTGCGAAGTGAAAAACCAGTCCCCTGTAAGGCTGTCCAATTCAGCGGAGGAGAACCAACAATACGAAAGGACATTGCAGACATTGTAAGAAAAGCCAGGGAGTTAGGGTTCATGCAGGTGCAGATCGCCACCAATGGGTTAAAAATGGCAGAGTCTGCCGAATTCTGCAGACAATTACGGGATGCAGGGCTGAATACCGTTTATCTGCAGTTTGATGGGGTCACTCCAGATGTGTACGAGAAGACCAGAGGGTTCAATGTTTGGCCCGTCAAAGAGAAGGCCATCAAAAACTGTGAAGAAGTGGGAGCTACCAGTATTTGTTTGGTGCCCACATTAGTAAAGGGGATCAACGACCATCAAGTAGGTGACATCATTCGCTATGCATTTGATCACAGGAAGGCTGTCAGAGCAGTGAATTTCCAGCCTGTCTCCTTTGCGGGGCGATTGAACTACAAAGATTTATTGAACATGCGTATTACTATCCCTGATTTTGTCAAATTGATGGAAGAGCAAACGGACGGCCAGATAGCACGAGAAGACTTTTATACTGTTCCCAGTGTGGTACCAGTTTCGCACTTTGTGGAAGCGTTAACAGGCAAGCCCCAGATCGAGTTCACCTGCCATTTTGCGTGCGGTACAGCTACCTATGTTTTCAAGGACAAAGATAAGTTAGTACCTATTACCCGGTTCATCGATGTGAAACAGATGATGGACTACCTGGAAGAATTGTCAGAAAAGCCTATTACTTGGTGGAGAAAACCCTTTGTGGGGTTACAGTTATTCAACAAACTGAGGAACTGCATAGACAATGAGAAGAAACCAGACTACCTGAATATCCGGAAATTGCTCACAGATATTCTACTTGGAAGGAAATACCTGGATGAGTTCTCGTATGAGGCAGTGTTAATCGGGTGCATGCACTTCCAGGATGGGTACAACTTCGATTTAGAACGGGCTCAGAGATGCGCCATCCATTATGCGCTGCCAGATGGGAGGATCATCCCCTTCTGTCCCTTTAATACAGTGCACAGAAAAGAGTTCGAAAGAGAGTATGCGCGGCAGAAAGGCACACTAAAAGTGAAAGAAGTTGTAGTTTAACTATTTTTCTCTATTTTTTTACCTTTTATCTTTTGATTTTTTGACTATTTTTTCATTTTTTACTTCTCTTATTTTTGAGAAATGTATGGCTCAACATCTGTCCCTTTATCATTCTAAAGCATTCAGCTCCTTTGTGTATCGCTCCTCGTTGAAAGGCTCTTCATTCTTTAATATCCAGTATATCTCAGTGAGGAGAGCACTTCCAATTAATACTACAGCATCTTCTCTTGAATACCCTTTCTTCATGAGGCGTTCAAGTGTCTTTTTCGTTATCAGTGGATTCTCATCTCTGATTTGATTCATCAGTGGATTCTCATCTCTGATTTGATTCTCCACTGCCCGAAGGATTTCCCTTCGCAGTATAGGACTTGTCTTTTTTGTATCTGTTCCATTTTTAGCAGGGGTTCTCACTTTCATTTTTTTCACCTTTCGTAGGTTTTGATGAAATTATTTATATACTCTGCGGTACCTTCCTCCTATTTCATGTTGATATTTTTTGCTTTTCTCATTGCTGATTTGTTACACGTGTAACAATTTTTCGCTTTTTATCACGGCAATCTTGAAAAAAATGATAACAAAGAAGACTCGTTCAAATTTTCTTGCTTATGCGTTCACCACACCAATTGCATATTAAAAGAACTACTCCATCCTCTTCTCCAACAACGCTCCAATCTGAATGGGTTTCATCACAAATCTTACAGTAGAAGCTCTCTAAGAAAACAAATTCTATTACAATGAATTGAGGGCTAAGAGGCACAATAACTATTTTAAATTCATTTTTGGATAACTGCATGATTTTCGACAATGTTGTACTGCAGTCTATTTTTTCCGTTCTGAAATAGACTACCTTCTCTTCCGAGCGGTATTGAATTCTGCTCCACTTTCCTTTTTTGCTCAAGTGTACGAATTCAGGATATTTCTCCAGAATAGATAAATCTCCCTCTGGAAGTGCTTTCCACCAATACCATTTTACTTTTTCATCCATCAACTCATGGTAACCCCCATCTCTTTTAGTCTTTTCTTCATTGTAGTATACATTTTTATAGGTACACGAGAATTTGAATTAAGGTCTTTCAAATGAATGCAAAGAAAAGATGCCCCTTTCAACCTCTTGGAGACAGTGAGGTTAAATGTCCTCGTGTACCTCACTTTGGAGGAGATAGAAGTGGGGGGTTTCCAGGGCCGTATGGAATTTTCATAGGATGTACAGTAAATGCATTCGTGTTTGGAATTGGAATATCTTGTGGTGAAGGTCCTGGTGATGGCCCAACCTTTCTAGCTCCAAGAAAAGGTGGTCTAGGTGGTAGAGATTTTCCAGATTAAATTTTTTAATACTTTCAATCTGTCCCAATTTGTATGTTTATATGTATCAAATATCGCATTCAAAATTCGGTGGATAATTCAGATCCACTTTACACAGCATTCAAGAAAAATCATGGGTTGGCTTTTTAGAAAAAAGAAAAAAAATAGTTTTCTCTCAGATGGACCTAGAAAATAACGTTTTTTCAATCTTGGATTGTACATATAATCATTTCTTCACTCCAAATTATATTGAATCCTTCAATAACTCTTATCATAGAATTTTTGCACTAAAATTAGGTTTGCACAAAAAACGCAAACCCAAAGTTTAAAAGGACGTAAACCTAAATATTAAATAGATATGAGAGAAAAAATAGAGAGAAAAGGGCAATTAAGTCCATTAGAAAAGTAAAATGGAGGTGACATTAATGACAATAAAACCAAAACCACTACCACCACCACCACTTGGAGTCGTGCGCATTGATACCTATCGAGTGAACCATTACCCTTCCGGTAAGTCTGATATACGTGTTTGGGGCTGGGAAAACAATGTAAGAAAAACCTACCTCTGGACAAATATAGACCCCATTAGGACTCTACTCATGGTTGATTTATTACGCAATGAGAATATGGATTATGTCCACATGGGTGATGGAAAGCTCGAAGTTTCAGCCGAACCAGTGGGAGCAGGGGACGAAGAATGGCAGACTTAGTAGGTGAATGTAATTCACCATGTGAATCCGAAACCGAGGCTGAAGTAATCTTCACACCCCTTTTTTCTTTTTCCATTATCACCGTATAATGGTGTTTTTTGTTGACATTTCCAGAACATTAGCTGGAGGCCAATTGCACATGTCTCATGAATATCCCCTCTTAATTGGATTTTCTTTTGTTTTGCTGTATCTCATACAAAATTTTGTAAATGGTGGTGGAGTCCCTGGCTAATTGCTCTTTATTCTCTCCGAGACAGGAGGTGCACCTGGCCAAATTGAGGGTGGAAGGTATACAAGCAATAAAGACAAATTCACTTAATGTTACACGTGTAACAACATCATCAGAAGTTCGACAGTCCCAGTCAGTGAGAACATTTTTATAGCTGAAAAAATGACAGAGACTATGTCAGGTATCCTGTTTTTTGGAACAAACACCCTTGAAAGCATAAAAGAATTCTATTTATCAATTGGAGCCACCGTGTGGCTAGATCAGAAACACTGCATCATTTTAAAGCATGGTAACTTACTTCTGGGGTTCTGCCAGAGCGAAATATGCGATACAAACGGGATTATAACCTTCTTCTACCCTGATAGAAAAGGGGTAGATACAGCATACCAGAGACTGAAAGATAGGGCACAAACAGAGCCGAACGTAAATGAGAAGTTTTCGATATACCACTTTTTTGCCAGAGACCCCGAGGAGCGTGTCATAGAGTTTCAGTGTTTTTTACACCCTTTAGAACCATACGAAGATGGGATAGAAGTTTTGAAAACCCGGAGGAGCATCAGGCAGTACCAGGACAGAGAAGTACCTGACGATGTGTTGTGGAAGGTATTTGAGGTGTGCAGGTTTTCTCCCACCTCGAGAAACTCCCAATCGTACTACTACGAGGTAATTAAAGATAGAAAGACGTTAATGTATTTAGCTTCTTTGCGAGGAGAACCCAGTGCACCCATCGGGAGAGCGCCTTTTGCTGTTGCTGTCGTATCAGACCCGGAGAAATCGGGAGGGTACATCCAGGACGGGTGTATTGCTGCGTACCATTTCATGTTAGTATGCAAGTGCTACGGGTTAGGCACCTGCTGGATTGCTGCAATGGATAAGCCGGAAGTGAAAAAAGCGCTCAACATTCCAGAGGACCATTACATAGCCACTATTACCCCTGTGGGGTATGCTGTATCAGTGCCGGAGGCACCTTCGAGGAGGACAGCAGAAGAAATGGTAAAATTTGATTGAAAACAATTCTGGAATTTTATTTTTTTGTTTCTATTCTTTCATTTTTTCAAACCCTTCACGGGTCCCATACGTATCATAAATGATGGTTAACTGCCTTATTTTGCCATTATCAGAGAACTCAACAATATCAACACATTCAAAGGAGGTTATTTTCCCATTATTGAGTATCCATTTGTACAAAAAATGGACAGCTCCAACACTTCTGGATTCATTAAAGAATATATTCAGTAACGTAATTTCTGATTTTTGAGTATCTTTGAGCAGCTCTTCATAAAAGTGTGATGCTTTTACTTTCCCGTACAAAGGAGAGTTAATGACTGCATCTTCTGCAAATAGTTCTATAATATCTTCATAGCTCCCTTTTTGAAGCGCATGAAGGTATTGGGTTAATGTTTTTTCAATTTCCATAACATCAGATGACCTCATAGATTATAAACGTTTGTGGATTTTGACCCTCAATTTTTTGTTGCTTCACCTTCATGGCCACTAGAGATTTCTTTATTTCTATATTCAGTTAATATATGAGAATATATATTGGCTAATAATCAAATTACACAGTTTTTATTTTACTTTTGTTACACGTGTAACAAATTTTAGTTATTCTTTAGATAGTCAAAAATGTAACTCTCTTGGTACCGCGAGCTCTTTTCACAGATAAAGTTATAACATACAGTACGAGACCATTTTCATGAAGGTTTACATCTCTGCAGACATAGAAGGCATATGCGGTGTTGTGGATACAGACCACGTAAAGAGGGATGGAAAAGATTACAGCATCGCACGAACGCTAATGGTTAGAGAGGTGAATGCAGCAGTACAAGGTGCTTTTGAAGGAGGAGCTTCTGAGGTTGTCGTGAACGATTCCCATGGGTCTATGATCAACCTGATAACTGAAGAGCTGGATAAAAGAGTTACTATTATATCAGGTTCTCCAAAACCGTTAGCCATGGTTGAGGGGCTAGAAGGGTGTGACTGCGCCTTTTTTGTAGGATACCACTCCCGGGCAGGAACAATTGATGCAGTTTTAGATCATACGTATCACGGGAGGGTGGTCTACAACATACAGGTGAATAATACTGAAATGGGCGAATTCGGTGTCAATGCTGCTCTGGCAGGGCACTTTAACATTCCAGTGATTTTAGTCACGGGAGATAAGAAAATTACGGATGAAGCATTGCGCCTCTTAACAACCGTGGAGGTTGTTCCCACCAAAGAGGGAATAGGGCGGTTTGCTGCAAAAAGTAGACATCCCTCACGAGTGAGAGAAGAAATCAAAAAGAAGGCACGGAAAGCAGTAGAAACTATAGATCGATTTCAGCCCTTTATAATGGAGCCCCCACTACGGTTAGAAATGGATTTCATGTCCACCCACATGGTTGACAGAGTGGCAATGGTACCTGGTATTGAGAGAGTATCTGGCAGGTGCGCAGTCTACGAATGCGATGATTTTTTGACACTCTACCGGATGATGAGAGCTATGATACTTTTAGCATCTACTGGAGTGTGATAATTGGTTACCTGTTTCGTTCCCCTTATGCTGTTTTTCATCCTCATGAACCCCTTTTGTGGTATTGTCCCAATTCATTTTACACATGGATTACCACTATTTTGCTCCACCTCATTTGAAAATCCATATAGCAAGGGTTACAAATTAGACCTGACCTCATTCATAAATGACAGTGTCAATCCTCACTTTTGTGACATAAAAAACCTCACACGCACCATCACCTGAATCTGTCCGTGTCAAACTCGATGACCATATTAACCTCCCTTCACGATAGACCTTAACGAGAAACCCCTCCAGAACAGCTTTTTGACCCTTCTTAATGGATTTTACAGCCTTCAAAACGTTTTCATTAGCAGGTACAACATGGATGTTTGCCACATGAGATTCCACGTAAAAAGCATCAAGAGAGAGTTCTCCATCATACCTGTAACTGCACCATCTGGCTGCTTGAAGAGAGTAAATATGTTCAATGTTCTCAGGTTCTGCCAATTCTCCCCAGACCACGCACAGATCTACTGGAGAAAGCTTATCCTCTAGAGTAGAATAGTGGTATCTTATACTTAATACTACAAAAGCTATCTCATAGGTTGCTACAGGCTCAATCATGAACTGAACCCCCTCAACGACGTGGGGAAATTTCTCACCAGAGTATGACTCCTGCACAGGTTCATAAAACGTATCAATTTCACCAGATACCTCTCCAGTGGGTTCAGGCATGTTGCCAGCCTTGTAGACAAGAATTGGTACACAAATAAAAATAACTATAAAAAGAGCCAGAATGATAGTCATTTTTCCCATGTTATTTTCTGCGGTCAGTGCTATAAAAACCTTTTGATCTTGTCTGTTGGTGTCTCTTTTGTTACACGTGTAACATGAGGACTGTCAACTCTTGACTTATATTATTGGAGATTCAATACCTCCAAAAGTACTTTTAGATTCCTGATCTATATTTTGCACATTGCTAGACAGCTTGGCCAAGCATCCCACAACCTTTTTAGATTCTTATAACCAATAATGAGGTGAAGAATATGAAACTAAGAGGATGGCCTTTCGAACCCCTTGGTAGCGACATCGAATCAGATGGAGGAAAGCCCCCAGGGGGAGGTGGAGTTCCCAGTTAATTCATCTGGGTAAGTAATCGTAGCATACGGAATATTTGAATTCCTTAACTCGTTTCTGCTCTATCAAACTGTTGAAATATCTGATTAGAGCTTTGATTTTACTATACAATGCTGGATAACAGTGTTATTGTGAGGTTATTGTGAACGATATACTATGCTGTAATGACCATTTGAAACTTTATAGCTTCATTTCTTGCAGTTCTCCCCTAGAATAATTTTGAAAAATCATGGTATACATCTTTTCTATGTCCAATAAATAATATAATCACTTTTTGTTCTTTCTTATCAATCTCATAAATAACTCTATAATCTCCTACTCTCAATGACCAGAATACTGAATATCTTAAGTGATTACCTCTTTCTGGATATTTTTTTAGTCCTTCCATTTTTCTTATTCTTTTTCTCATTTCATGATCCAGTTTATCCAGAAATATATTTGTCTTTGGATGGAGTAAGATGCTATAGCTCATGCAGATCCTCTAATGGAATTAGTATCTCAGGATTCTCTTTCGCTTCATTACTCCTTTCAACAAGGATTTTGTAAAACTCACGGGTCTTTTCTTTTTCCTGATATAACGCAAGTATCGTTCTTATGGCATCGCTTCTACTCTTAAATTTCCCTTCAGAAACCCATTTGTCGATTTCCTCAATACTTTCTTCGGGGATTCGTAATTGAACTTGAACCATTCTATCACTGTAAACACTATTGTTTACTTATTTATAAAACTTCGCACAACTCACCTTAAACGTAACACATTCTCAGGTACTGTCTTTCACTCACGATAATCCCACTTGAGGAAACAATATTCTTCCATCTGTTAGGTTACGCACTACTTTGAGAGCTCGTTTTCTTACTGCTGGACTCTTATCATTTTGAAAAGGTTCAATCCTTTGAATGATTCTGTCTCGAATGTCACCATCTTTCTCAGCTAAAGCACCTAAACTTTCAATTGACCAGGCTTTCACGAGGATGCTCTCACCATCTAAGTAGTCAAACAAAATCGATACAACTGCATCTCGTTCTTTTTGAGAGAGTGGTACATTCCCAAAGATCTGAGCTAAATGCCACCGTACCTCTGGGAGGGTATCGGAAGCTGAATTAACCAATGTTGGCTTCACTGGTTCAAGTAGTTCTGGATTCTTTCTGGAAATGTACTCTAGTGCGTGAGCTGTCCTCATTTTGATGACGTCATCTGATGAGTGCAACCCTTCAATGAGCTCTTTTAGCAAAAGAGGATTTCTCAGCACTTTTTCTGCCACTTCATCGGCTTTCCCGTCTGAACGGAGATCACCACCTGTAAGTTCGTTGAGGATTGTCATATTCACCTTGTACCGATTAAGAGAGGTTAATACGCTCGTGTTATGAGGCAACCCTTCTCCGTTTAGAGATTAGTTCTCATTACCTCAATATCTATATCGTTGTCACTGATTTCTGTAACAGTGATCTCAATACGCATAGTGGGGTTCACAAAGGGATATAATAATCTGAAGGTAGGTACATACCCGGTTCCAGGTCCTGGTTTGAACCCTGCAGCCTTTAGTGCTTCAGGTGTTCTCTTACTCCAATCCATAGCACCTGTTTCGGTGATCATAGATGGTGTATACAGATAGATGAGGAAATCCTGGACAAAGTCAGGATCAGTAGTGGTATTGTTATAGTCGCGAGGTTCACCACCAAATTGTGATCCCTCCTCATTGACGTGGTAGACCAGAATGCCTTTGTCAGAAACCAGAGAATCAGGGGGATTCACTTTTGCTGGATCATCATTACAGTTACCCACGAGTCCACACACATCCACCCGTATGCCGTCAACAGTACCTGAAATGTAACGGCGGTACTCCACCAGAAGGTACTCTGCTGTATCTTTTCCTTCAGATAAAGGTACTTTTACTGCTAAAACGGGCTGTCCATTAGATTGCTGCGGCAAGGTTGAGACTGTTAAGGGCACTAGTCGAAAAGGTTGGTGTGCAGCTGTTGCTGTGCCAATGTAACCTGGTGGAATCATGTCCAGCTTCATTTTGGTGAACGCGCACACGCCGTAGGGATCACCAGCAAAGAAGTCCCGAGGTAGTTGCGGGTGGAGGTGATCTCCCATGTTGTCCCACCAGCCAATGTAGGGTGCACAGTAAATGCCCCGGTGAAACTGGTTCGTTATCCAGTATCCTTGCTGATAGAGATTATACAGACACGGCACTGCACGAGCCCGTCGTCCAGGAAAGTCTCTTGTGGCAGGTTCTCCTGAAATTCGCTTGACTGCGTGGAGTATATCATGAGCAGCGCAGCTTTGTGCTGTATCTCTGGTAAAGATGCACACTCCTCTGACAAACTGGTCATTCCAGTTACTAAACTCACTTTTTCTGTACGTGCCGTACTGGACCACTGTAAAATTATTGTCAATAAAAGATGCTATCCTTCTGGTGGTATCGAATTGAGGACCAGTAAGAGGAGGATGACCGACAAAGAACTCTGGAGTGGATGGAGGAGCAGTGTGTGGGTAATCAGTGGTACCAGGGGCTAAACACATGGCGCCTCGTCCTCCAATCTCAGGAGCAGAGGTATTTATAAACACTAAGACAAGTCTATCTTGGAATTGGGTTTCGAGGTTACCATCTAAAAGAATCTGGAAAACATCAGAGACAAGCATTTTTGGCTTTGAAGAGTCGAATTCTCCAGGAACAAACCCCCAGCTGTAGTGATCGGGAGGATGTTCCAGCACCATGTCCCATCTTCCTTCTTGCGCGAGTTCTAACTGGTTGTAGGATATTTCCCTGTAGTACGCGTTGAGTGAGTCACTGCTTTCGAACACCTTGGTTATGATGTTGTTCATTTCTGCGGCTGTGAACGGCCGTTCCTGATCATTCACAGTAAATCCCACAAATATGGGAATAGTTGGAATAGTTCCTATATCGTTGTTGGTTATTATATTTCGTGCCATTTTATTCCTCCTTTGGAATGCAGCCCTTGTTGTCTGTGCACTTTATTGGTATGCGATTATATACACTGGAGAGTGAAGCTGCATTTCCATGGTAGTAGCTCCTTTCAGCGGTCATTCATATAAGCATTGTGGTGAAATTTTCTCAGAATTGTTACATGTGTAACAAAATTTTTTGTAAAACGAGATTGTGTGAACTTTCTTGTACATTTAGAGTATTCAATGCTGTAAGACACTCGTCAGATTTTTGTGACAAAAAGAGCTATAGTTAGTCCAGAATTGATTCCATTCTTGATTTTTATGGTGATTGAAGATATATTTTTCCATTAATTTGAGTTATCTTTATATACGGCGGAGTTTGTAGTAATACAGAGAGTGTATATCACTCAGAAATTAAATTACTCGTAAAGTCTTACCTTTCACTTTTTGTCTCCTTTACGGACTGTCATACGAGAATTATTAAACTCACAGGTTGATACCCAAATAAAACAGTGTCAAGATTGTCTTCCCAATTGTTGGCTTTTACTCTGTCAGCCATTTCTGCAATCCCAGCTAAGGGTACTGTCCTCGCTGTCAATTCACCAGCCAACATTCCTGCAAACCCCCACGATTCTGCTTCTCTGTACCAGTCTTCAGGCTCAGTGTTTGCATCATTATCGGGGAACCCTCCTTCAAGGCTGGCACTTTCGTGTATTTCTGCTTGAACGTAGGATAGGTCAGCATTCAGCCGAGTCCACAGTCCTCCCCTCTTTTTGAATCCGTCGTAGGCCTGTCTGATGTGCGGTTTATCCGGGGCTGCTTGTACATGATCGTAGGTGGCAAACACTAACATGACTTTCAATTCAGGCAGGTTCTGACCAATTGAAGGGTAATTATGAACAGTAATGCGGTACGGCCAGAACCTTTTTGTTTCATCAGGCGTTGCTAGATCGGCTGGCCAATCTTTTAACGTGAACACATGGTTGTCAAACAAGGCTTGTGTGAGTGCATGTGAAAAATACCTCTTTCCCATTATGTGGGGTCCTTTTCCGCTCAAAATGTAATCTTTACCGCGAGGAACTTCAAAATATGGTATACCTTCTGGATATTCTTGGGTTTGCATCCATTTAAGGTGGGAGTAATCAATATCAATGGTTGTTGGCGTGTAGGCCTCATGGTTGTA
>SMTZ1_10009499_pt1 | contig 14214 bp, 14 predicted proteins | sample DeeMarSWOR136_30_FD_25667 | JGI IMG/M metagenome (IMG submission 25667) | reverse complement strand
GTTTCTGGTTTCTAGTTTGAGCAGTCTCCAGGCGTTCATTTTCCTCTACTCAGAAGTGCTCTGCTGTTTAAGCTTGCTTCTATCGACTAGGAGCGGGAGTTCTGATTTTAAACATGGCGGATCCACTAAAGGACCAATTGAAGAACCGACGCCAAAAAGGTGAACCCGAAATATACTAGGACCGCTCCAAACATTATCATGATAATTCTGTACCATCTGGAACCTGCAACTTTCGTTCCTACATGTGCGAAATGCGTCACCATTGTCAGCCAAGCATAGTCCATCCACACGTGACTGACATACATCAACAGGACGCCTGACAGCGCCCCAAATGCCAAAGCATCCACGACAAGCTTGCTCCCAACCGCAAGCCACCAAACAATGAAATATGGGTTCAAACCTGTGAAGAGCAAACCGAGAAGCAAAGGGTGCCTGGAGGTTACTCCACCAAAGCTTGGAGCGTCCGCTTTGGCTATTAGGAACTGATGAATCTGCACAATGCCAAAGATGAGGAGAACCAGACCTCCCGCAATTCCTGTCGTTAGCTTCAGAATGGGTTCACCCGCGAGTTCACTTGCAACTTCGCCAAAGACTAAGGCGAGAAGAAGAACCAGAGGAAACTCAACTAGGGTGTGCCCAATTGAAAAGGCCAGACCACCCTTGGCTCCTGACTTGGTGCCATGAGAGATAGCGGTGAAGAACAGGGGACCCGGTGCTAGGGCTCCAGAAGCAGTGACTAATATCACTGTTACGATGAAGTTTGCCAGTTCCATATGACCACGAGATCAAGTTGAATGATCAAATCTTCCAAACCATATGGAGATTTGCTCTACTCTTTCTTTCGTGAGAGCATTCGTTCGAGGGTAGGTTTGAGCTTCTCGTTTTCGGCTTTGATTCTATCCTTTCCGAGTGTTTCCATCTGATCGGTCATCTCATTGACGATCTCTGCAAACTTCACCCCTTCGGCTGCAGACACATATTCTACTCTAAACCGATCTGGACTCAGCCCTAGCTTCTCGAATATCCGCGCCAAAGCCTCCATTCTGACCTTCATCTTCTCATTGCCGGAGATGTAGTGGCAGTCGAAAGGCAGGTGGCACGCACCGACCAGCACCATGCCCGCACCCAATCTGAAAGCCTCCATGACGAAGTCTCTGTCCACGCGCCCCGAACACATCACTCTAATAGCCCTAATGGTAGGCGGATACTCGAACCGGCTGGTTCCAGCGAGATCGGCCCCCGCGTAACTGCACCAATTGCAGAGAAAAGCGAGTATCTTCCCTTCAGGGTTCTCCGCTAAAGCGGCTCGAATCTGTGCAATAATCTGTGCATCAGTGAAGTGCATCTGAGTGATGGCATCAGCCGGGCACTCGGCGACGCAGGTTCCGCAGCCGTGGCACATGGCAGCAGTCACCTCTGCGGGTTCGCCCTCTGGGGCCTTGATGGCTCCGTAGGGGCATTTCGTGGCGCAAATGCCGCATTTCACCCGCGTATTTCTGCACTTATCTGAATCGACGATGGCTATGATGGGTTCGATGTCCCAAGTCTTCTTGGAAAGGATTGTTGCCGCTCTTGATGCGGCTCCGCTTCCCTGAGAGACGCTGTATGGTATGTCTTTTAGTCCTTGACAGGCGCCGGCGATGAAGATGCCATCTGTCGGTGTATCGATTGGTTTGAGTTTGGGGTGGCTTTCCATGAAAAACCCGTCGGCTCCTCGTGTGATGTTCAGGATTCTTGACATCTCGTCGGTTCCCTTGCTAGGGATAGATGCGGTAGACAGCACCACCAAGTCAGCCTCTATCTCGATGGGGTCGCCAAGGGTCATGTCCTCGGCGCGTATGATGAGGTTCTTTGTCTCAGGCTCTTCAATTATCTTGGAGACTCTTCCGCGAATGAACGTCACACCTGCTTTGCGGGCTCTCTGATAGAATTCTTCATAGCCCTTGAAGTTTGTGCGCATGTCCATGTAGAGGATGTAGATTTCCACATCGTCTCCATACTTCTCCTTGAGTTGAACCGCGTGTTTTACGGAGTACATGCAGCAGAAGCCTGAGCAGTACTCGTATTTGTTCACGTCTCTTGAGCCCACACACTGGATTATGGCTACTCTGTGGGGCTTCTTCCCGTCTGAGGCTCTCACGACCTTTCCGCCAGTTGGGCCAGCAGCCAGAATGAGTCTTTCAAGTTCAAGCGCCGTGATTACGTTGTCGTACTTGCCGTATCCGTACAAGCTGTCATCGTATGGTTTGTATATGTCGTATCCCGTCGAGACTATAATTGTACCAACCTCGAGTTCTATCTCTTCAGGCTTCTGCTCGAAGTTGATGGCTTGACGGGCACCACAGATGTCGACACACTTGTAGCACTCGATGCAGTAGTCTTTGAGAATCGTGTAGACAAGCGGGACGGCCTGGTCGAACGGAACCGAGATCGCTTTTCTCACACCCATGTTCATGTCCCACTCGTTGGGAATCTCTATGGGACAAACGTCTCGACATTCGCCGCAACCAGTGCAATTGTCCGCAATCACGTACCTCGGGTTCTTCCGAATTCTGACTTTGAAGTTGCCCACGAAGCCTTCCACACTGAGGAGGTCGGCGTAAGATATTATTTCGATGTTGGGATGGCGCGAGACATCGACCATTTTTGGTCCTTCGATGCATATGCTGCAGTCTAGGGTGGGGAAGGTCTTGTCCAGTTGTGCCATGTGCCCGCCTATGCTCTCTCCTCTCTCAAGCATGTACACCTTGAATCCCATGTCTGCAAGGTCTAGGGCTGCACTTATGCCCGCGATTCCTCCTCCTACGAGCAGAGCCTTGTTGGTCACGGGAACCTTCATCGTCTCGAGTTCTCTGAGCAGTCTCACTTTTGCCACAGCCATCTTGATGATCTCCTTCGCTTTCTCGGTGGCTTCTTTTGGCGTGCTTGGGTGACACCATGAAGAGAATTCCCGTATGTTTGCCATCTCGAAAAGGTAGGGATTCAATCCTGCTTCGGCTACGCATCTGCGGAAGGTTGGCTCATGCATTCGTGGAGAACACGCTGCAACAACAACTCGATTCAGCTTGTGTTCCTTTATCGCCTTTCTTATCTCATCCTGTCCCGGATCAGCACATGTGTATCGATTCCGCTTTGCGAAGACGACATTTGGGAGGGTACGTGCGTATTCTGTGAGTGCTTCTACGTCGATTACACCAGCGATGTTGAGACCACAGTGGCATACGAACACTCCGATTCGTGGTTCTTCAGGCATTCTAGCCCCTCCAGGCAAGCCGCTTCTTCACGGTCTCTTTTGTCTTCATGACGCTCTTGGCCTGCAATTCCTTTGTCATCTCTTTCGTTGAGGTCAACTTTTCGAGAGCCTTGTTCCAGGCTCCAGAACGAACTGGCGTGTGCCGTATAGAGGTTCTTTGGAGCGTAAGGGCGTCTTCCTGGGGGCAAACGATCTTGCACGCACCGCAATAGACGCAGTACAACTCGTTGACGTGCACTTTCCCATCGTCTGAAAGATATAGGGCTCCAGTTATTGGACACACATCAAGGCAGTCCCGGCACTTGTCAGGGCACCTTTCAGGGTGTATCCTGATGAAGCCTTGAAGTATCCTGCGCACACGAATGGCATCGTTGGGACACTTCACCACGCAGAGGCGACAGCATGGACAACGATCTTTCTCAATATCCACGACAACTCTCAGATTCTCCTTGTCAGGTCGCGATTCAATGTTTCTCACTTCTTTGCCATTTGCATCCTGCACACGGACTTTGATCAGCTCCAGTGGACACGCTTTTTCGCAGTCTACACAGTCCAAATCGCATTTAGTTGTGTCCACGGTTATCTCACGGATTAGCTGAGGAAAACTCTCGGACTCAAGGACTGAGATGATGTGATTGCCATCGATCTTCACCTCAATAGCTCCGAAGGGGCAGATGGGGTCACAAATTCCACAGTAGTGGCACTTCTGTTCGTCTATCTCTATGGTTGGACGCCCAGCTTTGCCCCCTTCAGCCTTGGGAGGCTTTCTGATTTCAATGGCCTCTCTTGGACAGATTTCCACGCATATTCCACAGCCCATGCAGAGCTCCTTATCCACAGTGAGAGCGTACCGTTTAGCGTGCAGGACTCTCTCTATCAATTGCATTTTGTCCGTGTCAGTTTTCAGCAGCTTCATGGGCATTTTAGTTTCCTCATCAAGAGGCTTGTAAAGAGAGTAAATAGGCCAGGCAGACTCTTATTTATCTTATCTCTGCTCGCTCTTCGAACGCCGAAGCTTCTCGGGTGCTTGATAGTAAGGCGTCGGCGTCTGCGACGCCACCGCCTAAGAAGAGCCAATCAGCTCCCGTTCAGTTTCACCGTTGAAGATCCCCCCGAGCTTTTCCACGTGACCTCTGACTCTGTCCGCGAACCAAGGAACAGCTTCGAAAATGACGTTCACGCTCTTGCCTTCATACTTCGCACGAAGCACATCAGCGTGTTCATATAGCCACGACAGAAAGGACATTGATTCATCTGTAACTGGAATCGAGAAAGACCCCTTGATACATTTCTCAAGGCGATCTGCTACCGCTTGCCTAAGCAAGTCAATGTTTGTTTCGAACAGAGCTGAGACAGGCACAGCATCGGCTGCTATGCCCTCAACAGCATCAGTCCTGGATTTTAGCTCGTCCTCTGAAAGAAGGTCTACCTTGTTGAGGGCTGTAATAAGCGGGATGCCCGTTGCACCGATTTTTCTGATCGTGTCGAGGCAACAGCGCAGCTTCTTCTCAATCTCATCCTGAGGCTCGCTCACATCCACAACCAGCAGAATCAGATCTGAGAAAATTGTCTCTTCAAGTGTTGAGTGAAACGCTTCTATGAGCGTCAGGGGCAGCTGATCGATGAACCCGACGGTGTCTGTTAGTAGAGCTCCTCTTCCTAGAAGGTTAACCATCCGCGTTGTTGTGGAAAGTGTAGTGAACAGACCTGGATCTACTGGAGCGTTCTTCTGAGTGAGAGCATTGAACAGTGAGCTCTTGCCCGCATTAGTGTATCCGGCGAGGGAAATGGTGGGAAAGCCCAGCTCTGTCCTACGTGCACGATGTAGGCGTCTCCTCTTCCTCTTCTTTTTCAGCTTCTCCCGTATGCTCTGGATCCGCTGTCTCACGTTCTCATAGTAGAGGTCAACCTCATACTTTCCCAAGCCCATGAACCCTGGCTGCTCGGCTAGTCTAGCCAGTTTCACCTTCTCTTTGGCACGGGGAAGCTCGTACTGTAACCCCGCCAGTTGAATCTGGAGCTTGGCTTCAGAGGTTGAGGCTCTCTTGGCGAAAATCTGGAGGATGAGCTGAAAACGGTCTATAGCTTCCACGCCAGTTGCCTTGGCAAGGTTAAAAGCTTGCACGGGCTTCAGCTCATTGTCAAAGATCGCTATCTCCACACCATTATCAGTAACAAACTCAGCCAGTTCATTCACTTTGCCGCTACCAATCTGGTATCGCGGATCAGGCGCTCTGGTCTGCTCAAGAGAGCCAACAACGGTGTAACCTGCGGATTCAGCGAGGCTCTGAAGTTCATCTAGGCTGGATGGTTGAGACTGTGGCCTGCGCTGGACTATGACCGCTCTCGTTTTTCAGTGTCCTCCGATTTTTCCTTCTTCAGACGAACGATGTCGCCCAAAGTGACTTCATGAGGCGTGGATAAGTGGGTTCGTGAAACCTTGGGTTCAGAGGGCTGGACGAGCAACTTCACCTTGAGCACGTGCTCCAGTTTTCGCGCCAGCAGATGGTTAGGAGTCATCTTTCCAGTCTCGATTTTTCTGAGAACTGAGATCTTCTCTTTAACCTTTCTTCCAAGATCTTCATGGCTGAGCCCTGCTTCACGCCGGGCTGCTCTAACCCGTGAACCGAAGTTCTCCGCAAGTTCCAAGTCTTCGGAGATAGAAGGTGCGGACGCCTTTGTCGTGGAAGCCTTGGACGGCAACATGACTGGTTTTCTAGGACCACGTTGACTCTTAGGCTGGACCTCCCACGAGGCGGAGCCTAGATCAGCGCATTCTCTGCAGACGATCATTTTGGCTTTTCCGATGATCGCCTTGATGGGTCTTCCAAAGATTTCGTGACCACACACTTCGCACGTCACCAAAACCCTCACCCTAAACTGTTTTATCATGAGCTGTTCTTTATACTTGTCGAATTTGACGGTGGAAGCATGGATAGGACAGCCGCACTGCTGAAGATCAGGAGCGTAGCGGACTATCAGTTCGGGAAGGATGTTGGGAAGGTCCTGTTTCCAGAGAGCGTTGAAATCGCCTGTTCAAGGCGAACTGGAAGAATAAGGTATGTTTATCTGGATGGCAAGCGGCTGGCGACTCTGAGACCAACTGACGGTTCTTTTTCGTTGAGCATCGAAGGGGCCAGAAGGCTAATTGACGGCCTGAGGACTGCGCCGATGTGGGTCAAGGTTGAGAAAGAGGCAGCCCCTTTCGTCATGAAGGGCCGAAGTGTCTTCGCGAAACACGTGACGGATGCTGATGAGGAGATACGTCCTCAGGAAGAGGTGATCGTACTAGATAATGAGGGAGAGGTCATTGCTGTAGGAGTGGCCATTCTCACGGGAAAGGAGATGAAGGTGTTTAAGAGAGGGGTGGCGGTGAAGGTGCGCAGAGGTGTGGCGGAAGAGAGTTAAGAGGGCACTTAGGCTACTGTAGATGAGGGAAGGAAAAGTTGAGGCGGAGAGTGAACCCGAGACAAGCCAAGAGAATGATGGAACGCATGGGTCTAAGCATGAATCCAATGCCTGAGGTTCAAGAAGTTATCCTGAGGACGCGTAGAAAGGAGATCACCGTGGAAAGTCCAGAAGTTGCAGTGCTTGATATGCATGGACAGAAGATCTTTCAGGTGACTGGAGAGAAGATTACCGAGAGAGCGCTTGAGAAGCCTGAAGGGAGGGTGACGCTTCCTGAGGAGGATGTTAGGTTGGTTGCAGACCAGACGGGAAAGAGCGTGGAAGAAGCGCAGAGGGCTCTTGAAGAGACCGAAGGTGATCTGGCGAAGGCTATACTTCTCCTCCAATCAGAAGGCTAGGGTTCTACCAGATCACACACTCACACACAGGGAGAGATCTAGACCTACTACATGATGCAAATGAGCTTCAAATAGACGCGGAGGACGAACAGGAGTGGGGCTTCGGTCCATGTCCTGAGTCTTCCAAAGTGGGAGCGTTATTTCAGGCATGCATGCCTTTCGACGGATCTTGGTGCAGGTGAACAGGCAGAAAAAAGAGGGGGTAGAAGTGTGTTGGGGTCGAAATTTAAGCCAACCAACCACACACCCCTAGAAATGCATGCAAGCGAAAAGCTTATAGTAGGCGCTGTGCCTTCACGAGTTCTTCAATAGAAGGCACTTGGAAACGAAAACTACGGCATGTAGCGCGGCGGAGAATAGACACAGTAGTCTCTTTTTGTGGTGGGATGAGTAGTGGAGACACTTGTCATAGTGCCCATAATCTTGATTGCGGCTTTTGTTTTGGGTGAGCTTTTCAGGAAGGTTGGCTTGCCGTCTGTTGTTGGGCAAATCTTGGCTGGAATTCTACTGGGTGTCCCCTTTTTTAAGAATCTGTTTTTCAGTGATGGATCCTCTCTCGTTGTAGTTGATTTTCTAGCCAAGCTTGGAATCGTGTTTCTTCTGTTCTTGGCTGGTTTGGAAATAGACATCGAGAAGATTAAGGAAACTTCGAGAGATTCGGTTCTCATATCTCTCAGTTCGGCTCTTCTCCCATTCATTTTGGGCTTCGTCTTTGTCACGGTGTTCTTGCCAGAATACGGGTTCCTGACGGCTCTAGTGTTTGGCGGCGCGTTGATGGTTACGTCAGAAGGAACTAAGGTTAAGGTGCTCATGGAGATGAACAGCTTGAACACCAGGCTAGGCGCGGTCATGCTGGCTGCTGGGGCGATTGACGACATTTTCGAAGTGCTATTCTTAGCCCTCGTTGTGGTGATGGGCTACGGGGGGAGCTTCTTAGAGCTCGCCAGAATACCTCTTGATCTCATAGCTTTTGTTGCCATTGCCTTTATCTCTCTCAAGGTAATGTCCAAAATACTTCACTACCTGGAGAAGAATGGCGGTGATGAAACCGCGCTCTTCTCCATGGTCATGATCTTTGTCCTTGTCCTTGCCGCTCTGTCGGAAGCTCTGCAATTGGGTTATTTGATCGGCGCGATCCTTGGTGGCTTCTTCCTGCAGACTTTGATGAAACGTATTCGCAGAGAACATCGAGAAGACATGATCAAGGTGACGAAACTAATTGCTCTGGGTTTTATCGTCCCCTTCTTCTTCGCGAATGTCGGTCTAAACTTCGACTTAGGCACACTTTTCACCAACGTTCCTCTGCTAGCAATTACTGTTGCGATAGCTTTCTTTGGAAAGTTAGTAGGCACTCTAATGGTAGAACCCTTGTCCCACCTACACTTGAAACAGCTCTACTACGTCGGGTGGGCGATGAACTCCCGAGGCGCAGCGGAGCTAGTTATTGCCCTAATCGCCTTACAACACGGCTTGATCCCTCTCGAGATCTTTTCAGCCCTTGTTGCAATGAGTCTGATAACCACACTGACTTTTCCACCAGTTTTGGCGCGAGGAATCAGTAGAAACCCTGGGATCATGGATGGGAAAATGAAATGAACTTGCTTGACACTAAAGAAGGAGGTGAATGAAGATGAAGGCCAAAATGAAGATTCTCGTTGGAATAGACGGTTCGGAACACTCCAAGAACGCCCTCAAAGAAGCCATCAATCTTGCCAAAAAATTCGCCGGGTCCATAAAAGTCATAACCGTTCACAGACTTGGTATGAACAAAGAAGTAGAAGCCCTTCTGAAGGAAGCAGAACAGCTTTTGAAAGAGGCGCGCATTGACTGCAGTCTATCCTCTATCCTCGGCTCTAATCCTTCCAGAGCCTTACTGAACACTGCCAAGCACGAAAATTTCGACCTAATTGTAGTCGGAAGTAGAGGTTTGGGTAGCGCAGCATCATTCCTGCTCGGAAGCGTCTCCAAGCAAGTAACCTCAGAATCCTCTTGTGATGTTCTCGTTGTAAAGAAGTAGAAACTGAGGCTGATTGATCGTCACCGTCATTGTGGAATTAAGTCCTTTCTTTAGCCATACCTCGTTGAATGTGTCTGCTGCCAACTGCAAGGGACACGTTCTCTCACTCTAAATCCCCCTCATTCTCTCCGCCATCTCCCTTCACCTTCCCGACGTCCACTTCCGGAATCCTCACAACAGTGACATGCATCTCCAAACATGCATGCGTGCATCTCTTCGTAGTTCCTGCAAGTTTTTTGTATTTGGTTAAGAAAACAGCTTTTTCCGAGCACTGCTCACACAGAGAGCTAATCTCTGCCGTCCAACGCCCCCAAAACCTTCCGCTCATACGGAGGCCTCTTCAACAAAACATCCTCAACGAAAGCCCTCAGAGGCTCTGCCACACTCCAGGCTTGTGCTATGCAGCCACGAGATACGTGGGGCGGATCGCCGTCAAGGATTTCACTTATCGTTCCAAGTCCAGCTTGACAAAGCTCGTGTTGAAACAGTGGCTGCAGAAAGTTCATGATTCTTCGTTTTCAAGAAGGCTGTTGTGAAGGGGCCAGTGAGCCAGGGCCAGATGGTTCCGTTGTGATACGCTTTGTTCCTGTTGTTCCAGTCTCCCAGATACTTCCCGATGTAGCGTGGATCGTCCTTGGATAGGGTTCTCAGCCCAACGGTGTCCCAAAGCTCTCTCCTGACGGTTTCAACAACACGTTCATTCTCAGTCCTACGAAGCATAGAGAAATCCAAGGCCACTGCAACTATCTGATTGGGCCTCACCGACGAGTCTTTCATTCCGCCGTTTATCACGTCGAATAAGCAAGCTTCTTCGGGATTCCAGAATTCCTCGACGAAGCTCCTTCTACCCTTTTCTGCCAAGTCGAGATACTTGGCGGCCTTGCGTTCTAGATCAAAGCGTGTTGCGAGGAGTTCCATTGCTTTCAGGGAGTTGTACCATAACGCTTGAATCTCCACGGCCTTTCCTTCTCTAGGCGTTACAAAGCTGTTGTCTATCGTGGTATCCATCCAGGTCAGTTGTGGACCATGTGCTATCAAACCGTCACCGTCCATACGTATTCCGTATACGGTCCCTTGAAGGTGATGTTCAATGATCGACGTCAGCGTATCCCACAGTTGCTCTCGGACAAAACCGAAATCTCCAGTGTACTTGAGGTACTGGAACACGGCGTTGATGTACCACAGTGTGGCGTCAACAGTGTTATAGTCAGGCTTGTCTCCCGCTCTGTCTGGAAATCGATTCGGGACTATTCCCCTTTGACAGTAGCGCTTGAAGGTCAGCAGAATTGCTTTCGCATCCTTGAATCTGCCTGCGACGAGTGTTAATCCCGGCAAAGAGATCAGTGAGTCTCTGCCCCAATCCTCAAACCAAGGATATCCAGCGATCACCGATTTCTCCCCAGTGGACTGTCTAGCGACGAGGAAAGAGTCTGTTGCCAGAATGGTCCACCTCAACCAATCTTTCATCTCAGCATTTCCGTAGTGCTCTTGAAATCTTCCCAACAGGTCTCTTCGATGGTCCAGTTCTCCTTTGTGAAGTGCATTGATTCCTTCCAATCCGCTGGGAAGTGATGAAAGAACGGCTTCAGCTTCCTGCGCATTTCTGCCTCCCACTGCAAGCACATAAAATCTCTTTTTCTCCCTAGAGGCGATCCGCAGTGTGAAGTGCCCTGGCTTGAAGCTGTCATCTGAACAACTCTCTCTCCGAGAATCATCCACTCTGAAATACATCGCTTCAATCCAGTCCCCTTCGCTTGGAACATACTGTCCTTCATTTGACAAGAGAAGTAAGGTTGAAAGCGGAGTTGACGGCTGGATGATCGTTTTGTTTTTAGTGGGTCTCTGAATGAAGCTCCATGTCAGCTTGTCTTTGTCAGTCACTGAGTGGAAGTGTCTTGCGTTGACGAGAGGCGAAATACGAATTGATACCTCAGTCTCACATGGATTAGAAACCTCGTAGAGCACTATGGTAGCGTTTCTTCTGTGTGGCAGGAACACGGTCTTCCACAGCTGAACGCCATCTACAGAATATCTGAAAGTTGGGAAGGGCTCTAAGACGAAACTTGACAGGAACTGATATCCCTTCGGGTGGATTACGTTTCTGTACTCATTCGATCCTACAGAGTACGTCTTGTCCTCTACCTGTATCTCCTCATCGAGTTTAGTAAGGAGCACTCTACGATCAGTGGGGGGGTTAAAAGCAGCCACTAAGAGCCCATGGTACTTCCGAGTGTTTATCCCGAAAATAGTGGACGAAGCATACCCACCAAGCCCATTTGCCACAATCCACTCTCTTTGGATCGCATCGTCAAACTCTGAAAGACCCTCTGATCCGATGTGAATTTTCGGCAAGTCGACTTTCATTCTGGGCATCCAGCCTAAATAGTAATGCGAGTCATTATATGAGCTATGTCTCTTCTCGCAACAGAAGAGAAAAACATACACAAGCCCCTAACAGCCGCAGCCAACGTTACGCCGAACCTACTCTCACAGATAAAATTAAAAGATAGCAGACCCTCACGTAAATATCAAACATAAGATGATAGGCTACAGTAAGTTATTCTGAAGGAGCTTCTTCCTGTTTGACTGAACTAGACAAGATCGAGTACACGCCTGTCTCCGTTCGCGAAGTACTCACCGAAATGAAGGATCTATCAGAAATAATGATAGATCTAGCATATTCCGCAGCCCTCTTCAATAATCGAGACCTTGCTGAAGAGGTACTGGAACTGGAGAAGCGCGTGGACTACCTCGCTTACATACTTGACATGAACGCGATGCTTGCGGCGAGAGACGCTGACGATGCGGAATCACTCATCGGAGTAACGAAGGTTGCTGCTGCCACTGACAAGATTTCGGACGCAGCTGCCGACATCGCAACCATTGTACTTCAAGAAATCGGAGTTCACCCTGTAGTCCGCGAAGCCTTCCAAAAAGTTGAAGAGCATTTGGCTCGAGCCGAGGTTAAATCTGACTCGATGTTTGTCAAGAAAAGCCTGGGAGAGCTGGAACTAGCAGCAAGAATAGGAGTCGACCTAATAGCAATACGCCGTGGCAAGCGCTGGATCATCAATCCCGACGAAGAAGAAGTGATTAGAGAAGGCGATGTTCTCTTCGCCAGGGGAGCAGCCCAAGGCATCGACGAACTGAAGGAACTCGCAGAAGGTTCCTGCGGAAGAAGCACTGAGGAGGGCTAGAGTCTGATGCAGGTCCAAAAGCCTTTCAAGCAGATTGCGAGCAAACTGGCATCTTTGAAAGACACCTCGGAGCTCATGATAGACCTCTCCTACTCCTCGCTCCTTCTCAACAGTCGGGAACTTGCAGAAGAGGTGCAGGAACTCGAGAAACACGTTGACAAACTGCACACAGAATTCGAACTCCTCGTCCTGTCTAGCGGCTTCAAACCAGAGGACTCCAAGGATTTTCTCGGCTTGATACGGCTAGGAATTGTTGCTGAGGAGATTGCAGATGCCGCAGCGGAGATCGCCGACGTGATTCTGAAAGTCTCAGAACCTCACCCCATTTTGAAGCAGGTCATAAGAGAGGCGGAAGAAACTGTAGCTAGGGTGCGTGTTCCACGGAACTCTTCACTTGTAAGGAAGAGATTGCGAGATGCTGAAATCGCAGAGGAAACGGGAATGTGGGTGTTGGTGATTAGAAGGGGAAAGAGGTGGCTGAGACCTCGCCCTAATACAGTCATCAAAGCAGGTGATGTCCTGATTGCGTCGGGTTACGCTGAAGGTGTTGAGGACCTGAAGAGGTTGGTCTCTGGCAGCAGTGAATCCGAATAACGGGCTGTGCGAATTATGCAATCACAATGACTGCTATAAGAAGAGCGATTGTCGTTACGCTGTCAGCCAACGAGCTTTCAATCGGTATCACAAAATTGTCAGGGTCTAACCCTTTTCTGTAAGTGGCGATGGCCACGAGGTAAGAAATGACTACCATAATGGGGATGGCGATGGCGTTTGTAGTCAAGAGCCTAACCGTATGTACCGACATGCTGTTCAGAGTGAACATTCCGCAACCGAGCAACGATATCACAGAGTATAAACCAAACATCAGAATCGAAGCTACCCATGCAGTTCCGATCTCTGTCTCATGCTGCCTAATTGATGAAAAAGATGGCTTGATGGAACCCAAAGCAAGTTTGGTAGTGGCGGTTGAACCCACGATAGACCCAACGTCTCCAGTAGTATCGATTAATGCAGGGTAAACCACGTATACTTCCGGTCTAACGTCAATCACTCGTCTTATCTGGTTGAGCAAAGCGCCAGTAACATTGACTATGAAAACGACAAATATGAGCGTGAAAAGAAACTCTCTAATTGTCTTTACGAACTCCTCTTCCGCAATGTTCCTTGCTAAGGTGTAGAGCACAACAGATAAGAAGACGCAGTTGAGCATGCCGATCAAAAAGTATCCAAGTGCTGTTGAAGAAAAGAAGATGTGAAGACACAAAATATAGCAAGCTGTAACAACAATGTCAGCAATCGTTGATACCACTGGATACACAGTAACGTCGGGGTCCAGACCACGCTTAAAAGAGAAGACAGAAACCACGATTGTAAGGGGGGATATGAATACGACCGATAGTCCCATAGTCGCGACAACCACAGCCATGATACTCACTAGATCCAGTACGGCTGCTTTCCAAAGAAACAGACCGAAAACCCACGTTGTCAATCCTATAGCGATGCCGCTCACAAATGTCAACGTGACAACAGCGTGTTGAAGCAAGTAGAAGTAGCTCGTGTTTTTAGTGTAACTGTATCTTACTGTTCCCAAATGCAGACCCGTACCCAGTCTGCCGCTAAAAAGACCCCCGATTGCCCCTCTCACACTAAGTATACCTGGAAACAGGACAAATGTCCACGGAGCAAGAGAAAATATGTCTAAAAACAGGGCGAGTAGCGTTCCAGCTAGTATCCCTCCTAAGTTGAAGGAAAGCGAGAGCAGAGATTGACCTAGGCTTGTGATGAATTTCGTTGTAGGAGTCACCGCCGCAACGGTCTCCTTCATCGTCGTCACCTCCATCCATCCAGCATCGCCTCCACTCTTCGGGCATTGCACCCTCGCTACACGTTCGGAGCACGCAAATGATCATGCTGGTTCCTTGATCCATCTCTGGATCGGTG
>SMTZ1_10004377_pt1 | contig 14220 bp, 15 predicted proteins | sample DeeMarSWOR136_30_FD_25667 | JGI IMG/M metagenome (IMG submission 25667) | reverse complement strand
GTAGAAGAGGGTATGCCAGCAATACAATGGATTGATACGAGGAGAATAACCCAACAGTTAGTTGAGGAAGGGAGTAAATTAGGCGTACTACAAGTGCTTGAAAAAGGAGAAACGCCAGACATTGAAAAATTAAAAGAAGAAGTGCAACAAGTTGAAGATCCAACGAATAAAGATTTCGTTAATCTGGTTTCTGTTAAAGATGTAAAAAAATATACCCCCACAAATCCAATAGGAACAGTTGTCGTACTTGACATTGGGCTGAAAAACAACATTTTAAGAACTCTGCTTTCGAAAAATATTGAGGTAATCGTAGTTCCGTATACTTCTAACTACGAAAAAATAAAGAGTTTCAATCCTAGCGGTGTTTTAATAACTAATGGACCAGGAAATCCAACCCTTTTAACTGAAACAATTAATACCGCAAAAATTTTGATGGAAAATAGCGTTCCTACTATGGGGATTGGCTTAGGAAATGTTATTATTGGATTAGCAGCTGGTGCGAGCGCGTATAAAATGACTGCAGAACATCGTGGTGGGCGCACAACCGTAGAAAGCGCAACGGGACATTGCTATATAACTTTTCAAAATCACTCTTATTGCATAACGGATGTAGAAAAAAATGGATTCAAGCAATTATATCACGATAAAGACGATGAGACGAACGAGGGTTTAATTCACGAGAATAAACCTATTTTTTCGGTCGCTTTCAATCCAGAAGCGTCTCCTGGAGCCTTAGACACCAAAGACATGATTTTTAATAAATTCATTGAGCTAATGGAGGTAAAATAAATTATGCCATTAGATAAATCGCTTAAAAAGGTTTTAATCTTAGGGTCAGGTGCCGTAAGAATCGGACAAGCTGGTGAATTCGATTATAGTGGAAGCCAAGTGCTTAAAGCCTTAAACGAAGAGGGAATTGAGACAATTCTAATCAATCCTAACATTGCAACCATCCAAACAGACCCACAAATGTCTTCGAAGGTATATCTACTTCCCATCAATGTGAAATATTGCGAAGAAATAATAAAAAAGGAAAGGCCCGATGGAATTTGTTTAGCGTTTGGTGGACAAACGGGGCTGAATGTAGGCGTGGAACTTGAAGAAGCAGGTATATTAGAGAAGTACAATGTGAAAGTATGCGGAACTCCAGTTAAAGCAATTGAAGCTACTGAAGATAGGGACTTATTCGTCCAGGCAATGGAAAGATCTGATTGTCCCGTTTGCAAGAGTAAAGCTGTTAATAGCTACGCTGATGCCAAGAAGGTGGCAGAAGAGCTTGGATTCCCATTGATAATAAGAGTAGGATATGTTCTTGGAGGTAGAGGGTCCGGTTTTGTACACAATTGGGAGCAATTTGAGCGGATTGCGAAGAGGGGTTTAGCACAATCGAGAATTCATCAGATATTAATCGAGGAATCCGTATGGGGATGGAAAGAGATTGAATTTGAAATTCTGAGAGATGCTGAAAACAATTGCTTCATTAATTGTAGCATGGAAAATGTCGATCCTTGTGGGATTCACACTGGAGATTCAATAGTTGTAGCACCAGCCCAAACTTTACCAGACGAAGAGCTCCAGATGCTTCGATCAGCTTCAATTAGGGCTACTCAAGAGGTAGGTGTATGTGGAGAATGTAATATCCAGTGGGCGCTTGATCCTTTTTCTAAGAGATACAGAGCAATTGAAATTAACGCCCGATTGTCCAGATCTTCTGCCCTCGCTTCTAAAGCCACAGGATATCCATTGGCTTATATTGCAGCTAAAATAGCTATAGGCTATACTTTACCAGAATTAAAAAACCAGATCACGCTTAAAACAACAGCTAATTTCGAGCCAGCCACAGATTATATGGTTTTAAAATTTCCTCGTTGGGATCTAACGAAATTCGAAAGTGTAGATCGACATATTGGTCCACAGATGAAAGGGGTTGGCGAATGCATGAGCATTGGTCGAAATTTTGAGGAGGTGTGTCAAAAAGCAATTAGAATGCTAGATATTGGATTCAAAGGTTTTGTGGGTAATGATTTAGCACCAATTGAAGATATCAACGAATTAAAATACGAGTTAAGAAATCCCACGGATTTAAGATTCCTAAGGATTGGAGAAGCGATTAAAAGAGGAATTTCAATCGACGAAATATACGAAAGATCGATGGTTGATAAGTGGTTTTTGTATAAATTAAAAAATATTATAGATATCGAGGAGGAGCTCAAAAATCTGGATTTCTTAGGATCGTCTGACGAAGATAAACAATATTTGATTGAACGGGCTAAAAGGTACGGCTTTTCAGACGGTCAAATTGCTAAAATATTAGGCTTAGATACACCAACTATAAGGCGATTAAGGAAAAGATATAACATCGTTCCTTATGTGAAGCAAATTGACACTTTAGCCGGGCAATGTCCCCCAACTCGGCATTATTTATACCTTACCTATTGGGGAGATAAGCACGATGTAGATTTTGATAAAGAAGAAAAAGATAGACTAAAGAAGGTAATCGTGTTAGGTTCTGGAACCTATCGAATAGGGGCCTCCGTAGAGTTCGATTGGGGATCTGTCAATTGTTTATGGGGTTTGCAAAAATTAGATGTTGATAAAGCGATTATCATCAATTATAATCCCGAAACAGTATCAACCGATTACGATATACCGGACCGTTTGTATTTCGAAGAACTATCTGGTGAAAGAGTGTTAGATATTTGCGAATTGGAAAAACCTTTTGGCGTTGTTCTAAATGCTGGGGGTCAAATTGCGCAAAATTTAGCTGCAAAATTCGCCAAATACTCCGAATTTTACCGAAAAGCGAATATTAACATTTTGGGAACTCACGGCTCTCGCATAGATATGGCAGAAGACCGTTCTAAATTTAGCAGCTTACTCGATCAACTTGGCATTAAACAACCCGAATGGGCTATGTTGACCACTAAGGAAGAAGCTTTAGAATTTGCGAAGAAAGTAGGGTATCCTGTTCTTGTAAGACCTTCCTATGTACTAAGTGGTGCTGCGATGCGAGTTTCTTACGACGAGAAGACTTTAAGGGACACGCTCGATCTCGCAGCTGCAGTCTCGAGGGAATATCCTGTTGTTATCACAAAATTCTTTACGGATTCCAAGGAGGTTGAATGCGACGGAATTTGCGACGGAACAAATGTGTTGATTGGCGCAATCGTCGAACACATAGAAAATGCGGGAGTACATAGCGGAGACGCAACAATGTCCATACCCCCTCAAACCATTTCAAAGAATGTAGTTGAACAAATTAATAAATATACAAGGGATATAGCGCTCGCGCTTAAAATTATGGGACCATTTAACATTCAATACTTAGTAAAAAACGAAGAGGTATTTGTCATCGAATGTAATTTGCGCTCAAGCAGGAGCATGCCCTATGTTAGTAAGTGTATTGGCTTAAATTTGATGAAAATTGCAGCGGAGGTAATTATGGGAAAAAAGATTCCAGAAAATCTATTAAATTTACCTTATGGAAATTTTGTTGGGGTTAAATCGCCAATGTTTTCCTTCATGCGATTAGATAACGCCGATCCAATCTTGGGAGTTGAAATGAACTCAACTGGAGAAGTTGCATGCATCGGCGAAGATATGCCTGATGCGCTCATGAAATCGTTGGAAGCCACCGAGATGAAAATCCCCGTTGAGGGCGGAAACATATTAATCTCTGTTGGTGGTGAAGAGTTAAAACGACAAGTTATACCCCTCGCTAAAAAACTAAAGAACTTGGGTTTTGCCATCTTTGCAACCGAAGATACAGCTAAGGTTCTTAGAAACGAAGGTGTTGAGGCAGTTAAGTTATATAAAGTTCACGAGCAAGGAATGGAACCAAACATAAAGAGTTGCATGATGGATGGGCGTATAGATATGGTTATTAATATTCCTTTGCCCACTACGGTCGAAGAAAAGTTTAGACAAATTATTGAAGACGAATTTCAAATAAGGAGGATGGCAGTGGATTTTAACATTCCAGTAATCGTGAATTTACAGTTAGCTGAAGCGATTATCGACGCTATTGAAAAGACGCGTAAAAAAGAAATAGTTGTGAAATCGCTCAACGAGTATCACCAGGAATTAAAGGAAATATATTGGTGATCTTAATAAATATGTGATTTTTTTTAATTTAAAACAAAAAAAAGTGATAAAAATGTATTATAGAGGATATATATTAGTTAGGTTAAAAATTATAGGCGAAGAATGGAAAGTGGTCGAAAAAATAAGCGGATTAAAGTCCACTGAAGCAGGAGAAAATTGGGAAGTGTCCTACGCAACTCCAGTATACGGAGGATGGGACCTGATAATCGAGTGCTCCTTTACCAAACTCGAAGAATTAGATAAAATAGTTACCGCTTTAAGAAGCGATTCTGAAATTGCTTCTGCAATTGAAGAAACAACGACCCTATGCGGGACAAAACCAAATTATTCAAAAAATTAAATATTTTTTTTTATTAGAAATTATTAGAAATTATAGTATTTTCCATAATCTTTTAATTCAAAAATTGCTATCCTTCTAGTTCTCGAGTATTTTATAAATCTATTCAGTGTTTTCCAAAACTGTGGCATTAAGCTCTGAGACTCGTAAATCTGAAGCCATTCTAAAAGTCTGGACCTCAAAGTTTTACTAATATTTATTAAGATTTGCTTATCTTCAGAATCTCTATTAAAAACTCCATATAATGGTAAAAAATAAACCCAATACTCCAAATTCTTTAAATTTAATTCCTTAGCAGCGCCCATACAAATGTCGTGAGCAGCCTGATGGTCTTTATGTTTGTTATTTTTACTCGGCAAAACCACTCGATTCGCATCTTTAATAATTCCTTTTACTCTTTCAATACCTTCTTCTACATATTTCTGCCCGTCAGCGTCTTTAAAATCCAAATAGTGGTGATTCATTTGAGATAATCCTAAAAACTCAATAACCTTTTTAGATTCTTGGAACCTCAATTCCCTTACTTTGTCTGCGGACATGAATCTAATCTCATCACTTAACTCCTCTGGAGAGGTTTCATAACATTTAGAACCATCTGTTATTGTTATGATATGTAAATCGTGTCCTTCCTTTAACCAGTCAAAAACGAAATGACCAGCGCCCAATAAAAGGTCGTCTGGGTGAGGTTCAAAAATTACAATCTTCAAGTCTAATTACTCTATTTTAATAATTCTAATTTTGTATTTCTTATTTTTCTTTTTATTCGTTTATTTTGATTTTTTTAGATAGATTTGACAAAATTGTAAAAACTTAAATTTGCATAAGAACAGAAGATATTGTTTTATAATTTTATAAAACTCAATTTTGTAAAAAAACCAATTAAAAGGTGAAAAAAATATGCCATATGTTATGGTTACATCGTGGGTTCCAAATATAAGAGTAAATAAATCGGTAGAAATTTATATGGAATTAATGAAAAAATACCCTCCTCAAGATTGGGAAAACGATGTCGTACTATTGGGCGTAATGGCGGATGGCGATTGTATTAAATCTATTTCCGTTTCTGAAGTTCCAAAAGCGAAACTAGGCGAGGCGATGGAGCTTGCAGCTAAAAGAATGCTATTATTCTGGCCTATTGAGGGCTATAGATATGTAATTGACACACTATTAACGGGATCTGAAGCCATGCCAATGATAGGAAAAGCTATGCCTCAAGTGTAATATCTTCAGGATTTAATTTTAATTATCCAAATTCTTTTTTTTTTCAATTTTTTCATTTAGAAATTATAATACTTCCCAATATCGTCGAAACTGTATACGCCGAATCGTTCTTTTCGTTTTCTTAGGATTAATTTGTAATACATGTCAACGGTGGTGATGTATAGTTGAGATTTGTATTTTCCTAAGGCTTTGTAAACCTTGTCCCTATATGGCACGATGTCAATAAACACTTGTTTTTCTTTTGGTGTCTTGTTTCTAACATAAAGGATATAGCTATAAAATTCCACTTCTTTCAAACCTAATTCCTTAGCGGCCCCTACAGCAATATCATAGGTCGCTTGATGGTCCTCGTGAACATTATTATTGCTGGGTAATACAATTCGATCAGCGTCTTTTATAATTTCTTTACTTTTTTCGATTCCTTCTTTAATGTGATTCTTTACATCTTGGTCTGGTAGCATAAACTTATGGATGTTCTGACGAGGTAAATTTAAATATTCAATAACATCGTCGATTTCTTTCATTCGAATTGCTACTAATTCTTCTTCTGATATTTGTGTTTCTTCAGCTTCTACGAGTCGTCCCATCTTTCTCTCGAATGTATATGCCGCCCTTCCATCGGAGATGTAAATTATGTGTACTTCATGTCCCTCTTCCATCCATTTTAAAATGCTGCCCCCGGCCCCTCCTAATTCGTCGTCCGGATGCGGTGCAAAAACTACGATCTTCATGTTAAATAACCTTAATTAAGAGCTATTTAATTAAGTTTGAAGTAGAGAAGCTAACACTTCGCGCGAGAGATCGCCCACTAACGCTTGGATCTTTTTCAACTCGTACCCTCTATTTCTATAATCGTCAACTAGCGGCTCTAATTGGTCCATAGAAAGCCTTGAAGTTAGCAATACGGCACCTAAGCACCTGGCTCCAGGCTTATTCACTAATATTGGAACATGTATGCGTTCGTCTTTTTTCACCCAATCTCGAGCGTATCCGTCAATTAATGCGGGAGACCATGGAATGGGTTCTCCTAAGAGATCTAAGAGGTTTGGAAATTTCATGTACTTGTCCCAAATAAAAATTAGATCGTCTGTGTCTATTTCTTTCGGACTTATTTCTTGTTCGGGTACATGGACAACAGATGTCGCGTACGGTTGATATGTCCCAAACCAACACATAGTTAATGGATGATTGTTTTCGCTCATAAAATAAAATAAGGGATTTAGAAATTTAAAACTTTTAACACTAACCAATATCTTTAATAAATGTCTCTCGGAAAACCTTTTCTAATAAGGAGAGTACCAAATATTTGTAAAAGAGGGGCTCCGAATTTCAAGATTATTTCTGGGACTCCAATCCAGAGTTCCCTCGCTTCGGGGATGTCAAATACTATACCAAATTCAAACATTAAAATTCCAACTACTATTAAAAGTGCGTTTCTCCGAACTATTCCGGACGACTTGTATGCTAAATTTAAGAAAATTCCCGGTAATCCGAAAAGAACAACGACATAAAAGGGCATGAGAATTAAAAATACACAATTGAACGGAAAGTAATTAATAACAGATAGAATTGTTGCTGCTGCCACTAAAATGCTAAAAATGTAATGGGATTTTTTGACAATCATCCGCTCTATTGCGAAATAGATAAAAAACAATCAAATATAAGAAAAAAATGTGTATCCTACATAAAAGATAATCACTTCTCCAGTAGGAGCTTCTCCAATAGGGGCCTGTCCCACGATAAATTTAGCAGTCATGCGGCATAGACGCGCCGGAATAAATAGAAAGAAAAATAGCGAAAAAATATGGAAGTCAAAGTTCTTTTTCCTATCTTTTAGAAATAAAATACCTACTATAAAAATAACAATAATACTTACAATCCAAAGTATAATCTCAATATAATCGAGCTCGTTTAATTCAACTAGAAATAACATACTTAATTCGCCACCCATACTTGCTAGAAACTAAGTACATATTTTACAAATTTATAAAATTATGTTAAAAAAGTTAGCTAAAAGATGCGAACTAAAAATTGTAATACTTTTCAATATCGTCGAATTTAAAAACTCCAAATCGCTCAGTTCGCCTTTCTTTAATTGCACTGCTGTTTTGATACATATCTTCGTCAACGAACTGCGATTTGTATATTTGTAATGCATCGTATATCTTATGTCTTAAATCCCCGATTCTTACTTTAACCAATTTTTCTTTTGGAACTTTTAGAGGATTATAATTACAATAAATGTAAATTTCGAGATTTTTGAGATTTAATTCTTGAATAACTTTTTTAGCTATGTTGTGAGTTGCCTGGTGATCGGGATGGTTGTTGTGGTCGCTGGGCATTACGAATCTATCAGCATCTTTCACAATTAGTTTTGATAGTTCCACACCATCGCTAACATAATCTTCTACTTTAGTATCTGGAAACTTAAACAAATGGATGTTTTCATCGGGCACTCCCAAAAACTTTGCGGCTTCTATAGCTTCTTTTATTCCGATTTCAGCCATTTGTTCTTCCCTATGGTCTTTAAATTCGTTGTCTTCAATGTATTTCCCCCCCTTTTTTGCCCAATCTCTAGTTGCTCTATTATCCGAAACATAAATTATGTGAACATCGTGGCCTTCTTCCATCCATTTTATAATGCTGCCACCGCAACCGTAAATTTCATCGTCTGGATGTGGAGCAAAAACTATGATTTTCATTTGAATATTTAATTAATGTTTTTATTTTGATAACTCTTTTATTTGGATTTAAAACTTTCAAGCTCTTCTAAAATTTTTGAATATAATTCAGCAGAAATTCTAAACGAGGTAGTTTCTATAAGAGTTTTAAGATATTCCTTACATTCTTTTTTAGTTGCAATTCTTGAATGCAATATCCTAAGTATTACACCTAGAGTACCAATTATTTTAAGTTCTAATGTTCTTGCGATCTCTCGCGCTGTCAAATCATCGATAATTATTACATTTTCTTTAGACTGCTCTTGAAATTCTTTTCCCAGAGCGATAATTGAAGCTTCTCCCAAATGAATTTGAAGATCCACTAGTCTCTTGATAAAACGTTGATTTTTTGGTTCTTTAATGGTAAGCCAATCCGAAAAACATTTTTCTAGAACAGGATATTCAGGATCAGTTTTATTCCTTAAAACTTCGTTTTTAATAGTTGATGTGGTGAAACATTGTGAAAATAATTTAGGTATTAACTTAATAGCGCCAATTTTTCCTAAAAAAATTAATGGAGAAGCATTTATTATAGCAATCATTATATTATATCATTCTAAAGCAAATTCAAGGTCTTCCTTAAGAGATTGCTCATCGTATCCAGGAATATTCCGCTGCTTTAACTCGTCAAGCATTTTTCTAAGCGAAATTCCTGCCAACTCTGCCGCTTTCCACGCGCTCATTTGTTTTTTCCCTACTTGATTGCAGAGTACTTCTATAATCTCATTCGAAAGCGATTTTTCCAATAATTGACGAATATATGTAGATTTGTCAATGATTTTTAATTTCTTCATCAAAAAACTAAGCTTTCGTTCTAATTCATCATCTAATCGGACTGAAAGAACTTTCATTTTTTAATTCCCCTTGTATACTGGATCATACAGAGTATATAAATCTTTCGATATTTAAAAATAATATTTTTAATACAATCTTTTTGATTTTAGCTTTAAATGTTATTAATTTCTATCCCATCCAGCCGCAGCTCTCAGCTTTTCTATTTCCTGTTTAGCTAGACTTTTCAGAGCGACATAATCGGTTTTGTTTATACGATTTAAGGGCATGTCGTTGTATTCTAAAATCACAACATGCGATGGACGCTTGTACGCTGCCATATTCTTGCAAACATCGTTAACTTCGTCGACCGTTATGTCTTTGCCTTTTTTCTTTTCCACAAAAGCAATGATTCCTTCGGAAAACACCTCGTGTTCGTGACCTACTACTCCAACATTTTCTACTTTCTCCTTCATAGCGTCCGCGATAACGTTCTCAACTTCGGTTGGAAAAACATTGTAGCCTTTTGGCTTTATCATTAACTTCGAACGACCCGAGAAGTGTAATCCTTCTTCGTCGTAATACCCTCAATCACCGGTATAGCACCATCCATCGATAGAAATTGTTTTTTTCGTGTTTTCTTCGTCGTTTATGTACTCAAGGAACACTTGCGGTCCAGAAAAGCAGATTTCTCCAATTTCTCCTTTCGCCTTTTCTTCACCCGCTGTTCCGTCTTCCTTCATTGGTTCTCGTATCGTAATAGGCGTTATCGGCATTGCGTGCCCTACGCCAGCGAGAATGTCGTCAACAGTACCATCAAGGGGCGTGTAAGTGCAAAAACCAGAGAGCTCGGTAAGTCCTAATCCCGTTCCAAATTTTGGAGCCATCGCAGAGAGTTTCTCTAAGAACGGTCGGCTGACCGATTGCCCGCCGTATAAGGCAAACTTTAAGGACGACAAATCGTATGTGTTATAATTAGGTAAGCGCCATTGCAGGTTAAACATCGCGGGTATCTGACCAAAAAGGGTTATTTTGTATTTTTGAATTGCGTCCAAGCTTTCGTCGGGTCTGAAAATGTCTAATATAATGTTTTTTCCGCCCATATACCAAGGAGTCATTAATTGCTCGGTTTGGCCACCGACATGACTTGGAGGAAGGTTAACCAACATGATATCGTCTTCGCTCATACCAAATCCAAGCGCCAAGCATAAATTCTGAGATGTGATGCCTTGATGGGACAACAACGCAGGTTTTGGATAGCCGGTCGAACCGGTCGTATAAATCACCATACATCCATCCGTTTCTTGAACGCCTTTGTGCAATTCGTCGTATTTGGCCTTTAATTCGGCGTTTTTCCCCTCGTCTACCTCCTTGAAAAGTCTTTCAGCATCTTTCGCAAACTCCCACGCCGAAATTATAGTTTCTTCCCTACTTTTTTCGATACACGCGTCTGGAGGGCTAAATTGAACGAAGTATTGGATAAAATCTTGGTTGTCCCGAACTGCTTCTGCAACCCTACCGAAGTCTGCGACATCTGTTTCGCCCAAATGAGCGTAAACTTTCGCTTTTACTAGCGAAACGCAGCGTAAAACCTCGTTCGGCTTCAGTCTCATGTCAAGAGGAACGATTATTGCACCGATCTTGAAACAAGCGTATTCTAAAAATATGTGCTCGGGGAAAAACGGTAGAGAAGTCGCAACAAAATCTCCTTTACCAATTCCCATTTCAATTAACTTTAAAGCAAGGGCGGTACTGTTATTGTCGAATTGTTTCCACGTGAACTCTTGACCAGTGTTGTACGAAACGAACGAGATCTCGTTTTGTTTTTCTTTTGCCCATTTTTCGACGACCTCGTGGGCCAAATGCAAGTCGTAATACTCGTCTTCGTAATACTTCCAAGTTACCTGTGGTATTCCATCTTTATAGGTTAATTTAGTCATTTGCTTAACACCTCCTTTAATTCCTTTTTAGAAGGTACATACGCGTCTGGAAAAAGAAATATCAAATCTTCCTTAGTTGGTTGCCTTCCATACTCGCATATTTCGAACGCCTCTCCCTTCAATACTTTTTTATTTGGATATCCTTTTCTCCACAGCTTTCGATAATCGCTGATTAATCCCGAGTAATGCCATATAACCAACATTTCTACCAACTCCAATTTGGTTTTCTCGTCGTAATCTGGAGGAATTGTATCTTCCATCGACATTGTCCAGGGAAGCCATTCAAACAATTGCGATTTGTGCATCGATATTGCGTCGGCTTTTTTATCGTAGACATCTGTGACATCCAACAACACATTTGCTTCGAATAAAATAGGCTTTTTGAAGTGATCATACGAATAACAAATAATTGGATGTTTTCTCGAAGGCGAAATCGGGACTTCGGGGCAATAATGCGGAACGATTAACATGTAAGAAGCATCCATAACGAGCTGCGAAGTGTAGCGGTGATCTCGGTGGTAGTCGTAAGGTCTATGCGTGATAATTAAATCGGGATCATAGGTTCTAATAGCTCTCACCATTTTTTCCGTGTTCTCTCTATTTACCCAAATCCACCCATCGTCGACATTCAATGTCTCGTATTCTGCTCCAAGAGAGCTAGACGCCGCTTTTGCCTCTTGGAGCTCTACAGCAGCGAGTTCAATTGGTCCTAAAGTCTGATGCCCCATATTTCCGTTCGTTACTGACAACCATTTGACTTTATGTCCCCGCTGAGTTAATTTTAAAGTGAGCCCTCCAGAAAGCAAGACCGGATCGTCTGGATGGGCGCAAATAACCAATATTTTGTAAATTTTTTTTGCTCTACTTACTCGCGGGTAAATCCACGAGCAACTTAGCGGCAATACATTTGGATCGTACTTTGTTTCGCTCATAATAGTAGATACACCTAATTTTCTACCCATAAAATATCTAGAAATATATTTGATTTTCTCTACAATATTGAATTATATCTAATTTAAACTAACTTAAAAAAATACCTTAAAAATCCGTCCGATCTCGATTTCTCAGGAAAGGCAAAAATTACGATAGGGTGTAAGAAAGGTTTACTAGGCGAATATTGCTAAATATGATAAGAAAATAAAACTAAAAATTGATTATTTCGTATTTTGAGAAAGTAAGAGTATTTGAAAAAAAGGATTAAAAAAAATAATTTAATAGCAGAATAGTAATTATTTTTAGGCTGGGTTGGTCCAATTACAATACGCAATAAAAACTGCAAGTAGAAACAAAGTTATAGGATGTTCTGGTCCAAAGAAACCAGCCGATAACACAACTAAATCAGCTAAAAACCATAATATCGGGTCATCAATCTTCATCGGGAACACTCTTTTATTTCAAATTTAATTTCGTGTAAAAAATGCTATTAATTTATTCTCTTTGAAATCGTATATAAATTTTCACCCATTTAAGAACTTTAAAGAGAACAGTACTGTTCAAAATCAAATTCTTTCCTATATTCAACATCCCCATTAAACACACTGGGTGACGGATACAATTCATCGATGTTTTCTTTTATAATTCCCCACCGGTGTTAAGATTCCTAATGTACTGTGGAAAGTTAATGCTTGAAAAATGTACAGGAGGATAAAATAAGAATAAGAATAAGAAGAACTTCCTTCCACGGAAATCCATTGTCTACCGTAAGTAATTGGACAATCCACAGAAGGAGAGAATAATCCAAAGAATAATAATAAAATTAATAATGTCCTTCCACGGAATTTCAGGGTTTTCTGGAGGCATTTGATAAACTTCAAGGTAAGAAAGCCGAATAGCATCGTGATAAATTCTGTTCTGAGCAATATTCATCGCTGTTCCATGATATAATGTTCCATCGGTGTTAAGATTCCGATCGTACTTTGGAAAGTTACTACTTGAAATGTCTACCCGAATACAATGACCTGCTTGGAACACGTGATGTATATCACCCAAATCTATTGTAAAATCATATTTAATGGCTGGATTGCCAGACATGAATACAGGACTTGCCATTGAATTTCGATATCTCGCTCTTATAATACCATCAGCAACCAACGATAACCTTCCATTTTGATGAACATCAATTATCTTGGCGGTAAAATCTGTATCCCTTTTGTTTGAAGAAGCACTAAGGACAACTTTAACTGGCCCTATAAATTCACGAGATTTAGTTAAAGGTTGGGTTGTATAACTTAGAATATCGTCTCGACCGGAGACCACGGGTCTTTGATCTGCAAGTTTTATCGGGCTTACTATTATAGTATTTCCGCCTTTTGTTAATACCGGATCCATTGGATCATAACTATAACTATCAAAATCTTCACCAACAGCACATTTTTCAGTATCGAGAACTCCGTTTTCGTGGAAATAGTATTTTTTAGTAGATTCACCTATTTTTGGAGGCCACCAGTTTGCATATTTCCACTCCCCATCTGCGCGATCATAGTAAGAAATTGCTGGCTCATCTATTATTCCATTTTGTTCTCCTTTTAAGTAGAAATCAAACCATCTAATTAATTGTATTGGATCCCCCTCAAGATTATAATGATCATTATCTTCTACTCTGAGTTTCACCTCAATTCCTCTCTCTTGTAGAACCTCAAAAAGTTCGAATTGGCTCTTTAAGAAAATGTCGTACCAACCGGTCAATAGTAAAGCGGGAACATCTATATCGTTGTATACATTGAACTGGCTTCTCCACGCATCTTCGCTAGGATGATCCCATATTCTATCTATTTCTGGTTGTAAGGTAGAAAATTCAGTAGAGAATTCTGATAAGGGAAGCTTCATCCACCAATCTGAATCCGTGGCATTTCTCCCTGCCCCCAATATGTGCCATCCTAAATTTTGTATTAGACCTTCACCGACGAGAAGAGGGTCGCCAAGAACATAATCATAGAGAAAATTTCGGTATGTATTAAATTGCGATTGTGTCAGCCCTCGTAGTTGAATATGGCCCCCGGGCACATTAGAAAGACCGCTCGTTCCGTAACTCTCATCTGTAGTTTGGAAAAGTGACCAGACGAAACTATCTCCGCTAAAAGCACCTCCAGGATAGACGAACTCGCCTAAAACATTTGCACTTGACGAA
>SMTZ1_10018075_pt1 | contig 14222 bp, 9 predicted proteins | sample DeeMarSWOR136_30_FD_25667 | JGI IMG/M metagenome (IMG submission 25667) | reverse complement strand
TCGTTGATTTAAAAATAATGATACTAATAACAAAAATAACAACGATTAAACAAAAAACAAAGAATTTATTTTCATCTAAAAATCCCATTTTTATCGCCAATACTTTTTAAACCTACGAATCCTGAGAAAATTTAGAACCGTTAGAAGTATTGTTGTTATCGAGATGATATTAATCACGTTTACGAAATTTACTCTCATACCACTGAAATGAATGATCATAGCACCCAAAATTGATATGCAAATACTCAGACCAATGCAGTGTGTCAAGAATTCTAGGAATTCTAATTTTTCTTCTTGGAAGATTACTGAAACTAAAGCATACCCTGATAAGAAGAAGATGAATATGATAGCAAGGATGTTCCTCGCTGAAATGAATATTATCGATTCGTAGGTGGAGTTTGTGAGTATATACATCAAGACGAATAAAATTCCGATTAAAATGAATTTGTCCATAGTATTAGAAGCTCTCTTATGTTTGTACATAACATTCGTACTACACATTAAACTTTAAATTTAAATGTCTAATCTAAAACGCATGTTTTCTTATCGATTGTTCAATCTTTTTAACTTCTTTATCGATTTCATATTTTCTTGAGATTTTTACCCCATTCTTTTGTATCCTATTATATAATACTGGATTAGACATTAATCTCAGGATTGCTTCGGATAAGGATTCATGGTTATCTGGATGAAAAAGAAGTCCTGAACTACCGGTTTTTACAACCTCTCTCATTGCATTCAAATCTGAAGCGATGACAGGAATGCCTGCTGCCATGAACTCGAAAATTTTTCTTGGTATTGTAAGATTGTTCATTAGAGTTGGTTTTGATGGGATTACTCCCAAAAGAAAATCCGGTAAATCTTTTACTAGTTTTTCAAAAGGTACCCAACCTGTAAAAATAACGTTTTTTCTTATTTTTAATCTCGAGGCCAGAGCTTTCAATTTCGGAAGATAAGGGCCATCACCTACTATGTAAAGTTTTGCGTCTTTAAACTCCTTTTTTACACGGACAAAACTTTTTATTAATGTGTCTATACCATCTCTTGAATCTAAATCTCCTGTGAATATAATTGAAGGATTTTTTTCGTCAAAACTTTTTGGTTCGAAAAGGGATGTATCAGTTCCGTCGTAGGCTATTTTTATCTTCTTTTTGTTTATACCTCTTTCGTTTAGGTAATCTTTCATGGCTTGGTTCAGTACAAATATTTCCCCTTCTTTATCCGCAATTGAGGAGAAGATAAAATTTTCGGCATGTCCTGCCAAAAGACTAGGAATAAAAGATCGACCACCCAATCTTGCATACGGAAGGTCTGCTTCACATAAGTCTAATATCAGAGGAATGTTGTTCGTGCCCATACATGCGTTTAAAGCAACTGTGAACCCAAACCCATAGATAACTTTTACATCACTCATCTTTGAAATCTTTTTCATGATAGTTGAACATTCTAAGACAAATGGAAAGATTGCTAGAGATTTGTACCAGTATGAAAAACGGGGGATTGGTGTGAAAGTTTGAAATGTCAAAGAGTTATAATTATTTTCAAGGATTTTCTTATCCTGGTTTTTTGGAACCAGGAATATTTTTTCAACATCTTCCAATCGTTCTAATAATCTGTTTATTCTGAAACTGTACGATCCTGTGATAGGAAGGAATTGTTCTCTCAGACAAAATAGAATACTCATATTTCTCGCCTGAATTTAATGATTTGTTTTTGTTGTAAGACGGTAATGATGAAGTAAATTGCTAATGCAACAAAATACCATTTTGGGATTAAGATAAAAGGAGTGGGTTCACCCAGACTTCCAAGAAAAGGAAAATGTTCAGTGTACCAATTACAGAAAGGAAAAAGAGGTTTACCTAAAAACAACGAACGCCATACATTGCTGGAAAAGTCTTCAACTATGACTCCTAAAAAAATCAGTTTTACTAAAGTCAAAGGATACTTGTAAGTGAATGGAATAAGGATGACTATATATATAGAGAGAATTGTCGCCCAATACAAGTACATCCCAGGTGGGGCTGTGGCATAGTCAATACCAAGAATAAGGTTGAGTAAAGGTCCTAAGATTGCAATTGTGAAAGCAATTGTATGGGCTCGTAAATCGTATTTTTTATAGTGTTTTCGCATGAACTTAGGATTTGAATTAAATTTTTTATACTTGTTTGTTAAAAAAATGTTTTCTATTTAATAGAAAAATTATTTTTGTGAGAATATAATTCGTTGTGAAAATAGTCTTATCTTTATTCTCTGAGCAAATACTATTAACCAATTTTTATGTCGAATAGAAGTGAATTTTTCCTCCGCTATTAGCGATTTTTCTATTGTAACTACTGTTCAGTATTTAAAATTCAGATGCTATTTTTACATTGATTGCTTAAAAATCAACGTGGTGTAGCTGTGAAAGTAAAAAATGACTTGAATTATACTTATCTTGTAAAAGATTACGCAACCTGGCGAGGTTGTAAAACACACGATGGGAACTGGACGACATTCCAACGGTTTTCTGTTAACACCGGACAAAAACAGACGCGATTTAAGAAGGTGTAAAATATGAGAAAATTATTTGCATTGACAACTGTTTTAAGTATGCTATTAACTTCAGGGATAGCAGTAGCTTTTGGTGGACCAGACGGAAGTATTAACACATATTTCGATGCAAGCGGAATAATGCCAGTATACCATTCAGCATTGATATTAAATGACGGAGACGATGGAGTAGTTGAAAAAGTATGGACAGGACTGGGAGACGTGAAGGTTGTAGAAAACATAGATCTTGAAGATCAGAAATTCCTTTTCTGGAATTACGCAGACGCGAACGTAGATAAAGAGATATATGTTGACCCATGGATGGGCGATGCCCACGTGGAAAAGACAGCATGGTGGGACGGTGTAGGAGAAGTTTACAGATATGCAGAGCTTGGTGATGACATAGTAGATATAAAAGACGCAAGCACCCTTTTAGGCGATGCACTGTTCATAGACAGCATTGAATACAATGGCGATGTTTTCGTATACGAGTCAGTTGGATTAAACAGATTTGCTACATGTGATGAACCAGTAATCCCAGATCTAATATATCCACCAACATGTGGTTGGTTCTGCTAAAAAACATAGCAACGATTACCTTTTTTTCTTTTTTCTTTTTTGTCCATTAGTAGGTTCAACTCCTACAATGGGCTATGATAGTATGAAGGAAAAAATACTCTACATAATGAGTATCTTACTCGGAGGTATAGTCTTAATCCCTCATGTCTACTCAAAGACATACATGTCAACTCAATTCAATTGTGAGGGTGAATGTACTTTTGAGCATACGATAAACAATCAAACTCTTGAGATAGAGTCAGATGAATCTATGAACATTTCCACAGAGGTTAATGACTCTGTAGTAAAATACTCTATTGATTCAAAAGGGGAAGGAACATTAAAAACAGATTTTTCTGGTGAAGATTACTCTGTGGATGTAACCGTAGATGATAAAACTGAAACTCATACTGACGTAGGAATTTTTTCATCAGTTTATAATTTTTTCAAAGAAATTTTATTTTTCGGTTGGTTTAAATTGAGGATTTAAATGGTGATAAAGAAATGAAAAAAACATACAGAATAGGAGCATTAGCCATTCTGTTATTAGTTTCCACTTTAGCTTTTGAAGCTGTGGAAGCGCCAACTTCAGTGAATACAACAATGGTTACTAATGGAAGCAGTCAGTTAGAAGTAGATATTGCAACTGATAATGTCGTATCTAAGCAGTATTTTCAGGTCGATGGCGTCAGTTATGTGAGAATAGAATTTAATGACGGTAGTTCATACGTGCAAGAGTTAGCAGAATACATACAACAGAACGAAGCGAGATGGTCGACAGACACTGATACTTCAGGAACGACTTTAAGTGAATTGATAAATCATGTCAAGTATGGAGTTGATTGGTTCCTGGGGTTGAGCAGAACTGCATCTGGTTCAGAACAGGAATTGATATATCAGTTGAGTAGAGCATTCGCGACAAAACCAGAATTAGAGCAACTTAGAATTGAAAATCAGCAATTGATGTTGAGGATAGAGGCATTGGAGAGAACAATAGAAGGATCAAACCCAGAGGCATACTGTCAAGGAAAACTTGAGATGATGGTGGATTATGGTATGAGATGGGTAACTTGTGGGGAGACCAAATACCACAACCACTTAGTGGATCCAGTAACAGGGGAAGAGATAGTAGTAGCAATTTCACCCATGAACATTGCACCAGAGAATGTTTTAGATGGGGAACAGGAAGATGGTTCAAACGGGAAAACTGCCAAGATAGAGATTCAATCAATAACAGTACCGGATGACGTGAAAGCGTACGAAGAGTTTTTACTCTTGGTAACAGTTAAGAATGTTGGAGAGGGCTCAGGTTCAGATGTTATAATACTGAGCATTCCAAAAGACTGGATAAGCAATTCTTTAACAGAGATAGTTTCTCTCGATCCGGAAGAAGAAACAACTCTAGAATTCAGAGTAACTCCGAACGAGAAGAGCGACAGAGTAGCTGTCTTTTCGTCTAGTGACTTCGAAGTATCTGAACCCATTCAGCCAAAAGTAATAGCTAAGTTGTCAGTTATACCAACAATAGAGTTCTCTGGAATCGTCGATGTATTAAAGATACAGATTTCATTTGAAGATGCAGCATTATTGATAGTTGGTGTTACAGTAATAGCTTTAGTGGCAGGATGCTTGGTACTGAAAGAGTTTTTCTGATTTTTTTCCTTTTAAGAAAAACTCAGAATCTAGTAGATAGAAGAAGAGTTGCTATGATATAGAATAAAGTGTAGTACCTAACTGATAGTGAATTTTCTCTCTAATGACCGAAAAGTATTTAAATGTTTTAATGACGATTTTGGAAAAGTTTTTGTCCGGATGAGTATAAGGCTTGTTTGGTATGATTCCCTGAAATTGGCATTTGCATCAATAAAACCTCATTCCTAGTTTTTTTGTTTAATTGAAAATCCTTTGAAATTTTTTCTATTTAATAGAAAAATTATTTCCTGCTTAGTGACATAACCTAACATATTTATGTTTACTGGCTCAATTTATCTAATAGGATTTTTTAAAATAAAATTAAGAGGGGGTGTTTTGAAAAATGTTTGGAAAAACAAAGATTTCTAATAAAAGTATGGTGGCTTTGAAACTCTCTCTCGTTGCGTTTTCTGTGGTAGCGTTAGCTATATCCCTCTCATTGGTAAGTCCTGTTTTGGCTGCACATACTTCAAGTGTTACGATAACTCCTGACTGGTTAAAATGTGAAGATGAAGTAACGTTTACAGTAGTTGTAACTAATAATGGACCAGATAAAGTTAGGGAAGTAAGACTTTTGAATGGTTCGTATGGTGGAGGCCATGTTTATACAAACATACCACCTCATACAAATTACCAATGTGGAGTAGCACCAGAAGGATGGGTATTAATTGATCAACATCTTTATGGTTTTCCATATTGTCAATATCAGTCAAAAAATGAAACCTATTTCTTAAAATCAGGAGATTCGGAAACTTTCACTTTCTCTGCCAAAGTTACGGATGAATGCGATCATAATTGGGCAGTTGAGACGTATGACATACATTTGGCTTGGGATTCACATGAGCCACCAATAACAGTTGACTGTACACCACCAGAAACAACAAAGACTTTCGATGGCCCACAAAAAATCGTTGATAGTGTAGAATGGATTGATGGTGTTACAAAAGTTGTTTTAACTGCAACTGATTCTATTGGACCTCACGATGCTGGTATAGATGGAACTTATTATTATAATCAGTTGAGCTGTGGTGATGATCCTTGTTGGAGCACTTCAGTATGTGAGGAATATAAATATAAACACCCACCACTAGGAGAATTTACAGAATATATAGAACCCTTCCCAAAAGATGAAGAATCTTGCCATGTATTATGGTATTACAGTGTTGACAAAGTTGGAAATGTTGAAAAAATTAATATTAATTGTTTCTTTGTTGATAAAACACCACCAGAGATGACAAAAGAAATAGGAGATCCAAACTATGGAGCATGTCCTGAAGATGGAATAGATGACTATGAGGAATGTACTGGTTGGGATTGTCTTGGTGATGGTACTAAGGACTTTTTCACGACAGGAAGAGCTGATGACACAAATTGGGATTTATGGATTTGGGAGCATATAGGACCAGGAGATAATGATAATGAACCGAGAGATCAAGACGAATATGCATGGGTTAATGATGGAGACCCAGTACCTTTCACAGTTAGTTATGACCCGGCTACAGGCCTTGTCACGTATGATGTTGATGGAACAACACTGACATGGACTTATGATATTGGAAAAGCCTTTGATTATCTTGTAATTATGGCTAAGGGTAAACATGTGTGCAAAACAGCATGTGCAGAATGTGATACGGAATTAACAAATGTTGAGGTTAATGGTATTAGTGTTGGAGATATAATAACTTCAGGAAATTACAAAGGCGTTATAGTATATCTAACTGATGGACAACAAGCAAATGGTTTTACTGTAACTGGAGAAGCTAAATTGGATTGGGATTCTGCTTGTAAACAACAGGAAATACCAGCATTCCATGTATTTGCTATGAATACACATGACTTAGAAGATTGTTGGGTAAGAGACGATACTTACATGAAAGGAACTCCAATAACATTAACTTGTACAGATCCACAACCACACCCATCAGGAGATGAGGAAGTTTGTTATAAAGTATCATTGGATGACAGTGATTATACAGAACCTTATTGTCCTGAAAAATTAGAGCTAATAGAACAAGAAGGTCATGAAGGAGAATGGTGTTGTTTAGATAGTAGTGCACAAATAGTATTTCATGAAGATACACTTCACGATTTAGATGTTTAGATAGTAGTGCACAAATAGTATTTCATGAAGATACACTTCACGATTTAGAATGGTTCTGTAGAGATGCTGTAGACAAGAAGACTGATACTGATAAAGAATGGTTTAGAGTTGACTCACTACCACCAATAATATCTAAAGAAATGATTGGTGTTGATCATTTAGGTGATTGTCCACCTGATCCAGAACCAAGTGATGATGAATGTTATGTAAAAGACAGTGAAGAAAACGGGGTAAGAGTCACAGTCGCAGACGATATGACTTATCCAGATTGTGCAGTCAATGATGTGAACTGTCGTTATAAAGTTACATGGTACAATCCAGAACCTGTAATTGTAGATTCAGGTCCATTTACTGACCAAGTCGATATAATTTTCACAGAAGATTCAAATCACGAATTATATATAGAGTGTTGGGATGCACTTGGAAACTATGTTGAAGAAACAGAAGAATTTTTAGTAGATTCAACACCACCAGAAACAACAAAGATAATTGGAGAACCTTTTGTTGAAGATTGGTATCCAAAAGATTGTATAGATGGCGACTTTGTAAGCACTATTCCACCTGAATGTAACGAAGCTGAGTGGATAAACTCAAGTACACCAATTGAATTTAGTGTATATGACGAGAAAGTTGATGTTGATAAAACATGGTATTATAATGAAGTGCTTTATGAAGAAGACCAAATGGCTTGTGAGAATCCTGAAGAATATTGTAATCTACTTTTCCTTAATGGTGAAAGAGGAGGATTCCCATGTTGTCCAGACTATGACTACTATTGTGATGAATATCCTGATGAATGTATTGATGGAGTTCAGGACGATTGTGATGAAAACTGGGATTCATATGGATATGATAGTTGGGAGGATTGTGTAGAACAAGAAGCTTACTATAAGTGTTGCGGTGGCTTCTGCTGGAGTCTTTATAGAGACGAGCCAATCTACAAAGAAGAGGAATCATGCCACGTATTGTATTACTTCAGCGTAGACGAGTTAGGAAATGTAGAAGACATAAATCTTAATTGTTTCTTTGTTGACAATACAGAACCAATAGTGGATAAGATAATAGGAGAGCCACAAGAAGGGGATTGCCCGGCTGAAGAACCAGGTGATGAATGTTATATATCAGGTGAAACTCCAATAACATTGTATTGTTGGGATAGCGACCCACACCCAGTTGACCATGTATCTCTATGGTATAGATACAGGTTTGCCGAGGATTGTGATGATCTTGACAAGGCAGAATGGACAAAATGGATTGATCCAAATGGTCATGTAGTTGAAAAGACCATTTACTTCCCAGAAGACTCTTGTCATGAGTTAGAATATTATTGTGTAGATGGACTAGGTAATCCAACACAAATATATAGTGAGATTGATATTGTTGATAACAAACCACCAGAAATAGTAAAAACAGTTGGAGATCCAAAGATAGATTGTTTAGATTATAAAGGATTACTAGATTGTTATCAGATTGACACAGCAACAAAAATAACTGTGGATGCATCGGATCCAGACCCACACCCAGTAAATGATGTGTGGTGTGAATGGGGTTACTGGTGGAAAGGATGTTATTATGGACCTTATTATGAGGATGTTTTCCCATTCGAAATAATTTTAGGAGAATCAGAGCATGAAGAATCAGAGCATGAATTACATATTAATTGTACTGATGCTTTAGGAAACTGGTATGAAGATGTTGAACTATTTATTGTTGACAAGACACCACCTCGCATTAATAAATGGTATGGTTGTCCATACTATGAGAATGATGCAGAGTGGATAAGCTCAAGTACGCCAATATATGTCGAGGTAGATGATGAAGGTGGAGAACATGTATCTGGTGTGAAGGAAGTCTTGTATAGAACAACATTAGTAGAAGATGAATATTGCTGGGGAGATTGGAATTGTGAAGATGCAGAAGGCAAAGGAGACTGGCTAACAGGCAGTGAAAAATTCGATTTCACTATAGATGGAGATTCATGCCACTTGATTGAAATAAAAGCTAAGGATAATGTGGATAAGGAAAGGATTCACAAGCAATGCATATTTGTTGACAATCAAGGACCAAACCCAGTAAAAACAATAGGTGAACCAAAAGACATATGGACACCAGGTGAAGATGGAGACCCAGAAAGTTACTTCTATCCTGAAGAAACTGCACACTGCTGGGATGAAACAGAAAATGAAATAGAATGTTGGGAAGCAACAACACTTACACCAATAATAATGGATTGTGAAGATCCAAGCCCACACCCAGTAGGCGTGAAAAAGATATGTTTCAAAGTTGATGTGGATGGGGAAGATAAAACAAAGAAGTATTGTAGAGAGTACGGTGGATGGTACAACTGGTGGAGCGGATACTGTTGTAGATGGCTAGGTCCAGAAGATGACAATGAAAACCACGATAACTGTGAATTCTTCGGATACCATGACAGATGTGACGAAGTACAAGAGATTGAATGTTACGAAGGAAGAAAGTTATTCTACTTCCTAGAGGAAACAGAACACAACTTGAAGTATTACTGTTATGACAGATTATGGAATAAAGGTCCAGAAGACGAAGAGAAATTCAAGATAGAAGGAAACAAGTTTGAAATACCACTATTCAAGAAGTGGAACTTAATTTCAGTTCCATTCACATTATTGAATGACGACCCAGAAGTAGTCTTCGATAAGATATACTTTGATGGAGAACAAATTCCTTATGAGGAAATAGGCGACTATATAAACTCTGTATGGACATACGACCCAGAAAAAGTGATATGTGGACATGAATGGTGTGTATGGTCACCAGGCGATGCTCCAGACGACCTAAGAATATTGCCAGGTTGGGGATACTGGGTACTGGTAGATGATAAGCCAGAAGAAGAATGGTGTGGATTTAGACCAAAGTGTTTCTGGCATATGCACAATGAAGAACCATTGTGGATGGTTATTGGAGGAAGTCTATTCAGTCCCGCACAAACACCACCAAGCAGAGACTTGGTCAAGGGATGGAACTTGATTGGTTACTATGGAACAAAGTGGGAACAGTATGACCAGGGTGACTTTGACTTCATGTGTGGAGATCAATACGGTGGCTGGTGGACAATGGATGATAAGTACTTGTACGGAGACAAGGTCTACTGTGCATTAAACTCTTTGATTGATACACAGGAAGGATTCCCAAGATGGAGTTCATAGGATACTGGTTAGAACTAGATGTAGCAGATATCTATGCACCAGCAACAAACTGCATATGGAACACTGATTTCGAGTGTGTTTGGACAGGTGGATTTATTATTACCTAAACAGTGACTGACAGTTACCCCTTTCTTTCTTATTTTATTTTTTAATAATTGGTGAAGATATGAAAAAAGTAGGATTAAAAGGGTTAACAAAAATAACTTTCTTTTTAGTTCTAATTTTTTTCAGTTTATTCGTTTATAATTACATCAACTTTATTTCTGCTGAATCTTCAGCAACAATTTGGACGACAGATGTTAATGAAAATCAAAAAACAGATTTTGCTCCTTATACAAAAGTTTATATTCACGGTTCTAATTTTTTAGAAAATCACAAAATAGATGTTTCTATAACAAGACCTGATAATGTTGTAGAAGAAGGATTTACCTTTTCAGACTATTATGGTAGTTTTGTTTATGATTATCAGTTAGATGGTATTGAAGGTTTGTACAATGTTTTAGCAACAGACAAAACAAATACAGCAGAAACAACTTTTACTGACGCTATACATGTTAATTTGGATCAATGGGCAAACAAAGATGCCGAATGGCAAAATGGAAATCTTAATCCTTCAAACTCAGAGTATCATGAAGGAGAGGCTGTACCATTCCGTCTTATTATGACAGGCCTTCCTGGAGGTTCTCATTATATTCATATAAACTATGATTTTACTGCAGGAGGAATTTATGCATATGATTTTTTAACTAGATTTGATTTATCAGAATCTCCAAATATTTCTGCAGATACTTCTGAAACTCTTCCGGCTGGTCCAATAAATAACTATACTATACCCAGTGATACTTTTGATGATGTATCACTTCATGAATTACCTGCTTCCGACAGATATTTTAGCATCATAGGCGGTTCTATTACAAATATAGAAGCAATAACTCATTCTGGGGATGTTTCAGGAAATAGTGAAGCTGACATGATTGTTAATTTCACTACAGGAACCTGTACAGTTGACTGTAAAATATTTTTGTTATGGGGCGGACATCTAGCATCTGAATTAGATTGGGGAACAGGAAATGGCTCGAGTAGTATAAGTGGCTCTCCTTTCCATATGAGGACACAATCTTTAGATGGTGGCGGTCAAAAAAATCAGGATAGAAGTATACAGCCAGGAGCAGTTTTGCCCCCACCAGAATGTATAACAAATGAAGATTGTGACGATGGAAACGTATGTACATTAGATGAGTGTATTGATGATGCTTGTGTTCATACGCCAGAACCATTGAGCACTCCTTGTGAAGCTGACGAACAATTCTGTACTGTCGATCACTGTGACGGTCAAGGAAGTTGTGTTTACTGGAAGGATTATGATTGTGACGACAGTGTCATTTGTACCGATGATTCTTGTAATGAGACAACAGATTCATGTGATAATGTACCAAATGATGGTAATTGTCCTTCTGATACTGAATGTGCAGATCATTATTGTGACCAACTGTTAGATTGTCAAGTTAATTACGATCCATTAAGTACACCATGTGAAGCTGATGACGATAAGTGTACCCATGATCACTGTGACGGTTCTGGCAGTTGTGTATGGAATTATGATGAACCAGTACCAGATCCAGAAGAATGTAAATCCTTCTACTGTGACCCAGTGGATGGTTTAATAAAAGAAGATTATTCCGATTATCCTTGGTCTACATCTTGTGAACTAGACGATGACCTATGTACAATAGACCATTGTGATGGCTCAGGAAGCTGTGTATGGAAAGAGGATGTTTATGTACCTCCTGCAGAAGAATGTGTATCATACTATTGTGATCCTTTTGATGGTATAGTATATCCGATTTATGAGGACTATAGTACTTTTTGTGAGTTAGATGATGACTTATGTACTATCGATCACTGTGATGGAGCCGGAAGCTGTGTCTATCTAGATGATGTCGATTGTAGCGCTCTAGACAATCAATGTCAAGTAGGAGTGTGTGACCCATCCGATGGAGGATGTTACCCAGATTATTACGATTATAGCACATCCTGTAATAATGATTTATATTGTGATGGTCCAGATCACTGTGACGGCTCAGGAAACTGTGTTAACCTAGGACCAACAATAGACTGTACTTACTTGGATGATAAATGCCAGGAGGGTGTTTGCAATGAGGTTTCAGACCAATGTGAACCAGATTATTCTACCTATCCATTAAGCTACCCATGTGAAGCTGATGACGATAAATGTACCCATGATCACTGTGACGGCATAGGTAGTTGTGTATGGAACTATGACGAACCAGTACCTCCAGCTGAAGATTGTAGAAACTTTTACTGTGACCCATCCGATGGTATTATCAAACCCAATAATTACGATTACAGTACTTTTTGTGAACTAGATGATGATCTATGTACTGTCGACCACTGTGACGGTTCTGGCAGTTGTGTATTACTACATGATACCTACCAGGATGTACCACCAGCTGAACAATGTGCAGAATATTACTGTGACCCTGCTGATGGCATAATCTACCCAGATTATTCTCAATATCCACTAAGTACTCCATGTGAAACAGATGGTGATTATTGTACCGAAGACCACTGTGACGGCTCAGGTGCATGTGTATTAGAATACGATCATTACCAAGATGTACCAGATCCAGAAGAATGTAAATCCTTCTACTGTGATCCAGTAGATGGTTTAATAAAAGAAGATTATTCAGACTATCCTCTAAGCACTGAATGTGAGTTAGATGATGATTTATGTACCCATGATCACTGTGACGGCGCTGGAGCCTGTATATGGAACTATGACGAACCAGTACCAGATCCAGAGCCATGTGTATCATACTATTGTGATCCTTTTGATGGTATAGTATATCCAATCTATGAGGACTACAGTACACCATGTGAACTAGATGATGACTTATGTACAATAGACCATTGTGACGGTTCAGGAAGCTGTGTATGGCTAGAGGACGTTGTAGTTCCACCAGCTGAAGCTTGTAGAGATTTCTCCTGTAATCCATCAACTGGTGAAGTTGAAGTTAATAATTATCCAAATAGTACTTTCTGTGAATTAGATGATAATCCGTGTACTGTTGATCATTGTAACGGTGAAGGATATTGTGTATTTTTAGAAGATTATTATAAAAATATTTCACTTCCTTCTAAAGTGGTAGGTGATCCTAAGTTTGAATGTGATGAAGGAGAATGGTGTGAATGGAGAATAACAATGGCCACAGCTATAACTTTATCATGTGAAGAAGGTACAGAAGTCAAGTGGAGATATGCTTTGGATGGAGACTGGAAATGGTGGCATACTGATGAATCGCCTGTGACAATTTACTTCCCAGAAGAATCTAACCATACTTTAGAAGTTTACTGTGCAGATGAGTGTAATGAGGGCCCAATTGATTCTGAGAACTTTAAAGTAGAAGGAACCAAGTTTGAAATACCACTATTCAAGAAGTGGAACTTAATTTCAGTTCCATTTGTGTTACTAGACGACAACCCAGAAGTAGTCTTTGACAAGATATTCTTCGACGGAGAACTCGTAGAGAATACATCAGATTACATAGACTCTGTATGGGCGTACGACCCAGAGCTTGTGATATGCGGTCAACCTTGGTGTGTCTGGTCGCCAGGTGAAGCCCCAGACGACCTAAGAATATTGCCAGGTTGGGGTTACTGGATATTGGTAACAGACAAACCAGAAGAAGAGTGCGGATTTAGGCCAAAGTGTTTCTGGCATATACACAATGAAGAACCATTGTGGATGGTTATTGGAGGGAGTCTATTCAGCCCAGCAGTAACGCCACCAAGTAGAGAATTACAGGAAGGATGGAACTTGATTGGTTACTATGGAACAAAGTGGGAAGAGTATGATTGGGGTGACTTTGACTTTATGTGCGGAGATAAATACAAATTCCCAGATAAGTGGTTGTACGGAGACAAAGTATACTGTGCTTTGAACTCTTTGGTTGATACGCAGGAAGGATTTCCAAGATGGAGTTCATTGTGGAGCTACATAAACTGTGGAAACCACAACACTGATTGGTTAGGATTGAATGCATGTATTGATCCAAGTCCATTCATGGCACAGGACAGAATGTATGCTGGAAGAGGATACTGGTTAGAACTAGATGTAGCAGATATCTATGCACCAGCAA
>SMTZ1_10008213_pt1 | contig 14222 bp, 18 predicted proteins | sample DeeMarSWOR136_30_FD_25667 | JGI IMG/M metagenome (IMG submission 25667) | reverse complement strand
TGAGAATTGTTTCTCAAAACTTCACCTCAATTCCTGTTTTGCGTTTGATTAGTTCAACTATGAGATCGGTTTTAAGCATCTTTGGACCTTGTAGATCCGGTATCGGAATAATCAAAGGGGGTTGGCGCTTTGCATTTTTCTCGAAGATTTTAATCCTATTCAATACACGCTCAGAAACAAGGACAATTTTTAGATTATCTTTCTCCAAAAGGGTTTCGAGACATTTTTCTGCCCCCTTAGCATCCTCCACCGAGTATACATCACTCAACCCAGCTAGCTTAAAGCACGTTACAGTGTTCCTGTCTGCTACAAGCGCTATTCCCGTCATTGGCTATCCCTGAGGTGTCCCCTAACCATTTGTCTCCTGTCTTTAAAAAACTAGACTATGATTTGGCTATATTCCATGAGAAATACATAAATTCTTATACCTGTTCACTAGTTTCCGACAAGTGAAAAACTATGATCTGGATGTACACCGTGAAAGAAGAAGAGCTTGCTGCAACCGATGTGACGTCCCTAACACAACTAATGGACGTTGCAGACAATCAGTGGGTTTGGGTTGACATTTTTGATATCAATGAAAAAGAACGGAAAATAATAACCGAATTACTTGGAAATGAACCCGAGATTGTTGAAAAAATCAAAAAAATGATGGAAGGGCCTGTAAATATATATAATAAAAGTTGCATGTTATGCAATCATGAAATGATTCAGGAATATGTATCAGTTACTATGCCCTCCATTACTTTTGATGAAGAACTGCTGGTTTATCCAATTGTTTTGGCAAAGAAGAAGAAAATGATTATTACTTGGGGAGAAGAGGCGCACGGCCATTCGCCGATAATCAAAACAACACTTGGAAGATTGAGAGAAGGAGTGGAAGCGGGGCAAGATCTGAATTCATCTTTGGTAATTAGCGTGCTGTTTCATGAGATCGCAATCAAAAACTCTAATGTGCTGTTGTGCATCAGAGAAAAAATAGACCAGCTAGAGGAGCAAGCTCTAGAAAACGGGGGAAAGAACCTTATTCGCTCTGTCTTTTCACTAAAAAAGATGATTTCCAGTCTTTACCGACTTATGATCAAAGAAAAGGACTTTATGTTCGATGTGGACAAATCAGTGATACCCAAGATCAAGCTTGATAAAAAATCGAAGCCAATTGTAAATGAAGCAATAGAGCTTATCGATCGGGAACTTGACTTCATGGACTCCTACACTAGAACTCTCGACAGCATTCTAACCCTACAGGATTTAGCTTCGATTCATAAAGTTGAAAGCTCCATTAACTATCTGACAGTTGTCTTGGTAATCGGTACGGCAATCCTAGTGCTTTTGGAACTTGCAGTAGTTTTGGAAATCCTGTAAAGAAATTGAACCGCCATTAACTTATCACTCTATCTTTTGTTGTCCCATTCTTCTTTGTAAATATCGGCTTAGACTTCAACTGCAATTATCTAGTAGGAAATGTGCCCCTGCTCTTGGTCACCATCGTTGTCGCCCTCCTTGGAATCATCATAGGAACAGTAATCGTCAAACCATTCTCCAAGCTGAACCTTAAGCAACTTTACCTCATGGGTTGGGGTATGAATTCACGTGGAGCAGTGGAACTTGTTATTGCCCTGTTAGCGCTGAATCACGGCTTGATTACTCAGGAGGTCTTTTCGGCGCTTGCTGCAATGGCAATAATAACTACACTTGTTCTTCCATTTGTTTTGCAGCGTGAAATCAAAAAAGATCCTGCAGCTTTGGGATAACCTGTCAGCTAATAACCTTCAAAATATGTGAGGAAATTCTTGGTTATGTTACTGTTCGAGAGCAGAAGCTAACGTTACTTTTTTACTACAAGAACGTCGCAGCTTGCTTTGGAAACTACCTGTTTTGAGACGCTGCCTAAAAGCAAACAAAAAAACAAAAATCTCCAGTTTGGCATTAGCAAACCTCCGCCTAATCATCGACGGACTAGAACACATACAGCAACACACACACGAAATAGCTAACATCTCAATTGACCGTGCGGAAGCTGCTGACGCGAGAGCATCCACACCAGAATCATCCTAAAACACAAAACACTCAATCTTCGGAAAGGAAACAGAAAATACGAGACCCTAACACAACCAATTTATCCGTTACGCGTTTATCGTGATAAGGTGCTTCTTCTGAATGTGCTCATGTCCACATTCACACTCAAAACCCACTATCTTGTCTTCGCGTACTATCTCATGCCAACCCTGGGCTCGACAGCCCGTCTTTTGCTTATGAAATTTCCATAAAGTTTCAGCCTCTTCCTGAGTCAGCGGAACAACACGTTTTGCTGACAACAAAAACCATGCAGTAGCGAAACCCAAGCTCAACCACATGGCGGGTATTAGTACCCCAGAATCAAGCAGAGCCTCCAAGATTGGCGCCATATCCCTCACAACACCCAATATCCACAGGCTAAAAAATGTGAAAAAACGCTTTTAAAAGATATGAATCTCAAATACAGCTACACGCGCATAGGCAACAAAAATTCAACACTATTCATATTAGGAGTCTAATAGAGGTTCATTGTTGAAAACAGTGTTTTTTCGGTTTTTCCAAGCAAGAACATGATTTGCTATCCTCATCCCTGAGCATATTAGGAGCCTAATAACAGAAGATTGTTGAAAACAATATTTTTTCTGTTTTTGCTAAAAAAATAAGGTTTAGTTGTTGTCTCTCAGTAGTTTGAGGGCTGCCATTTTTGCTCCCATTTCAGCCTGTTCTCTGGTTTCTCCGCTGCCCACTATTATGACATCGTTCTGGTTCGGGTTCAGTTTGGCCACCAATTCGTCGTGCAGCATAGGCGTGCTTTCGGAAATGTCCTCCACACATTTTGGCATAGACAGCTTGTTGCCAGAAAAAACCAGAGTTGTTGCCCCCGACGCTCCACTCTTGATAGCTATGTCCCGCTGTTCCATGCCGCTCCCCACCGACTGAGCTGAGTCTCTAATCAGAACTGCAATGTTAACAGTTCCAACCGTCAGAGGACTGCTGGGAACTTCCACTCCCTCGCTGAGTTTGCTTCGCAGATCAGAAAACAGCTTCTTTCCCTCCTCAGAGAAAGAGATTCCGCTTCTTGAACTTCGAGTCATCCCCTCACTCTTAAGGTGCTTCAGAAGCGTTCTGGTTGTGCCCTCCCCCAACCCAAGTTCTTTTGACAGCCTTATTCTGCCCACGGCTCCAGATTTGCCAATAATCTCCAGTGCCTTAACTACGTGAGCCTCATTAAAGGATGGGGCAGGACCAGGAGCAGTCTGACGCGTAACCCTTTCAATGACCTCTAGCAGCCTCAATGCCGAATCCTCAGTGCACATTAACCTATATCCGGAATTTGTTTATAACCATAACTTAAAACTCTTTAAAACATTACCAGAATAAGGGAGAGCGAAAAACTTGACAAAAGCCATTTTGGTAACCGGCACTCCGGGCGTGGGAAAAACAACAGTATCCCACAAGCTAGCGTCTAAGCTGGACGCACATTACATAGGCGTAACAGAACTTGTAAAGAAACAACAATTAATCACCGGTATAGACGAAAACAGACAAACATTAGTTGCAGACACGGAAAAGGTTTCAGAACAGCTGCAGCAAATCCTAGCGAAGGCGGAAGGCAGAGTCATAATCGAGGGACACTACGCAGTTGATGTTGTGCCCAAGAAATACGTGGACACGGTTTTTGTTCTCAGACGTGACCCCCGCGAACTCAAGACTGCACTGGAGAAGCGCGGATACGAGGAGAAGAAGCTGTGGGAGAATCTAGCCGCCGAAATCTTGGATGTCTGCCTCTGGGACGCCCTGTCCGCCTGTGGCGCCGACAAAGTCTGCGAGATCGACGTCAGCGGCAAGACCGCGGAGGCTGTGGCGGAAGAGATGATGCTGGTGCTGGAGAAAAGAAAAGACTGTAAAGTCGGAATAGTTGATTGGTTAGGAAAACTGGAGAATGAAGGACAGCTTGAAGAGTTTTTGAAGAATTTCTAAAAGATTAGCCCAGCAACCTTAGAATCTGCTGTTTGGACAGCAAAGTGATGCCGCGGCGGTTGGCGTAGGCTTTGGCGTGACCACTAAATTTTTCGGCGATAATAATGGGCTTAGGGAACCCCACATCTTCCGCTGCTTTGTCGATGTTTATAACCATGTTAACGCCGACTGTTCGGTTCCAATCTTTAATCCAAACTGACCGCTTCTCCTTGCCTCTCTGTATAATCAAATCAAACTTCCGCGAAACCCCAGAAACGCCCTCCAGAATGGTGTCCTTCTCTGTTTGGTAACCGTTTTGCCGAAAATATTTCACAGCAAGATTTGCTAAGGAAAGCCGACTCATTTATCTGCGCATCCTCCTAAAGCATTTAAGTTGTTCAAAGAAAAAGCTTTTCCCTCCAACGGATGTGCATCAAATGTATGTAGTGTTTGTCTGCTATAGCTGTGGGCGATTTCTGCTGGCTAAAGCCACCCAGAAGACTAAAAGGTGCCCATACTGTGCAGCTCAACTAAAACTTGCTAAAGCAAAAAAGGTGGCTCACCTAAAAACTGCCCAAGAAGCATCGCATTACATTCGTGCATTAAAAGGAAAAAGTAACCGCTGAACACACGAAGAACTGATTGTGTCGGCGAGATAGCTCAGTGTGTGTTCGATGGTTTTTGATTTTGCCGTGGGTTGTGGAAGTGGCGTAATTAAAGGAAATACTGTTTAATAAGACAGAAGACTTAATATTACAGGCAAGCATTTGTTTCTGTAGCGTGGAGGTCCATAACGTGAAAGACAATATCCTGATTATAGGATACGCCACCCTCATCGCAGGCATCGGCTTACTAGCCTTCACCTTCATAAGCGCCTACCTGTTCCTCATCGCCAACCCATCCATCACCGGATCAGCAGACCTGATAGACGCCTTCGGCAGCTCCTTGGCTCCCCTGATTGGAGCATCCATTCGAATCATGTACCTCGGCGTCATGGGATGGATAGGCTCAGGACTAACGACACGAGGAGTACAACTTGTTACCCAACTCAAACGCCTAGCCGGACCAGTATTTCACTCGACTCCCCCAGACGTCAAGCCTAAGAAACCTTTACAAGCCAAAGAAACTAAACAACTTGATAAAGCGTAGTCTCGTTCAACCGAGGGAAAGTGAAGGAAAACGAGATAGATGAAGATCGCTATAAGGATGCTCAGCATAGCCGCAATCATACTGTGGATAGTGATACTGTTCTTCTCTGTCACAGCTGTCTACTCAGTCATGAATCTGGGCATAAACGTGGGGGAGGTTCAGATGCTTCCCTCCAGCAACGGCATCGCTTTTTCTTTGCCATTCGCCATAATCAACAATGGCTATTACGAATTAGCTGATTTGAACCTCACAACTCGTGTCATAGACCAGAATGGAACAGTGTTTGATGTTACCGAGACTCTTGTTCCGTCCATACCGCGCGGCAGCAACGTTAATTCAACCCACACAATCTCTGTAGACCTAGACGACATCCTGTCAATGGATCATGTATCTCTCCTGTTGAACGACAGCTCCTTCAATGTAGAGATTTTTGCTGCTCTCCAATTCGCCCGAGCCGTCCCAGTTCAACTCTCAACGAACGCCACGATACCATGGGGAGCACCCTTCGCGCACTTCACCATAAGAACAATCTCCGTTTCTCCTCATAATAGCACCCATGTCGAAGCAAGAATACCTGTAAGTTTCGAAAATCACGCTATCATTGACCTAACAGGAACCTTGACAGTGGAAGTATACAGTAATTCGAACGAGTTTATTACCTCTGGAACAGCGAGCATCAATGTCCCACCGCAGCAAAGCTATTTTGACAGACTTGTTGGGTACGCGATGCAGCAAGACGCATCAAAGCTAACAGGCAGCGGAAAGATGCATGTGATTTTCGAAACTCCGCTTTTTGTAGTGGATTGGTGGGAGCAGTATGGCTGAAGCAATCTCGAAATTGTTTATGAAAGAAGCGTTCCCGCGAGTTCTCAAGGCTACGGTTTGGGGCACGGTAACTTTTCTTGTTGTCTATTGGCTGCCGATGATGCTTTATCCCAGAAATATACTCCCACTTGACTATGCCACTCCGCTGATGCAATTCGCTACAATAGCTGTATTCTTCGCTGTGGCAGGGCAACTTTTCTCCGGAACCGTTATAGGGTGCGGCTTTGGGGTAGCAAAAGCAATAGTTGTAATTGCCTATTTTTTTGCTGTCTCAGACGGCGGCGTTTTCAGCGTAACGTTACCCATTTCGGGGCTTACAGTAAACTTGGCAGTTGATATCAGCATCCTTCTCTTGATGATCGTCTCGGTGAATCTGATTAATATCGCAAAAAATCTTCTTGCAGCAATAGCACTGCTTACCGAAAAGTCAAATAACATCGACGCCACGTGAATCAGAAGAATAAATGGTTATGACCTCCGGGGTAATATATGAATAGACTAAAAAAATTGCCAATCTTGTCTTTGCTGATTCTCCTGCTGACCTTGGAGGTTATTGCTTATCCTGTGTTCCCCATTACGTTCAACAAAAACTCCAGTGGAGTTGCCGACTACCTGGTCTCCCAAAAACCTGAACTGCCAGATGCAGAGCCTGTTTTTCAGAAAGGATTGTCTTACTCGTGTTGGTCTAACCATGATTTCGGCAGTTCTGTATCTGACGAGTCTCTGAGGCTTTTGACCGAAACAGGCACGGAATGGATAGCACTCTGTTTCTCATGGATTCAATCTAGCACGACATCACATGACATACATCTCAGCTCTAGCAACACGCCAACCCCCGAGTCCCTTAAACACGCCATAACCACTGCCCACAGTTTAGGCTTGAAGGTCATGTTGAAGCCAATGGTTGAGGCAGTAGAACGGGAAGAAACCCTCCCCTATCCCGTGTGGAGAGGCGAGATTCAACCGTCAAATGAGTGGTTTGAGAGCTACTCAACATTCATCAATTATTTCGCCGAATTTGCTGAGCAGAATAGGGTGGAACTCTTCTCGGTTGGGTGCGAATACAAAGCAACGACTGGGGAGAAAGAGCAGTGGGAAACGGTGATCCAAGGTGTGCGGGAACGCTACTCTGGTCCCATAGTGTATTCTGCTGACTGGACTAACTACCAGAACATCGAGTGGTGGGATTCAGTGGATTACGTGGGAATAGATGCCTACTTTCCGCTATCTGTGTTAAAGTATGACCCCACCTTCGATGAACTGAAGAACGCTTGGATCAATTACGCAGACGAGATTGAAACATGGCTGTCAACAGTAAACAAGCCGGTAATATTCACAGAAATCGGGTACCGAAGCGGCGACGGAACAAACATGTGCCCATCAAACTATTGGTCTGACATGCCCATTGATCTTCAAGAACAGCGGGACTGCTACGAAGCCGCATTCCAGACGCTGTGGCACCGAAAGTGGTTCCACGGATTTTACTGGTGGACTTGGATATATGACCCCGAACAAGGAGGACCAAACGATTCATCTCACACACCACAAAATAAGCCCGCCCAAGAAGTCATCACCGAATGGTACTCTCGGGATAGACAGGTTGCGGTCATAGACCAAGCCTTCACAAGTGCCAAGAAATGTGGTGTCAACGAAGCCCAATCAGTCGGCTTCCACATCAAATGGGAAGATGATGGCGCCGATGTGGTTGATGGCAGAGTTTACGTGAATGGAACAGAGCATGTAACCAACAGCACCGGATGGACAAGCTTCAGCATAGCGTATGAGACTGTGGGCAAACGTTCATGGGTCGTCACAGACTTTCAGCATCCTGAAGCAAACGGATACAGAGTAACCGTTGAAAACCCCAGCATAATTTGGGACAAAGTTGTCGTCAATGTGGAAGTTGACTCATCTTGGTTTGGGATGTCAAAGGTGAGGGTGCGCCTTGCTCAAGCTTATGATGGGACTTCAGTGACGGGCGCAACCACTGTTGTGAATGGAGAAGTATGTGAGGAGGTCGCACTTGGCGTCTACGAGACAAGCATAGCTTCCTGGAGTCCCATTCAACAGGTGACAGTTCAAACCAACGCCGCAGACTTGCCCAGCGAAACATGGACAACATCGACATTTCATTCAATAAACACAGGTTTGTATCTTGCACTCGTTGTAGGGATTGTGATAGCTGTATTGCTGTTGAAACGGCTACTCTACAGTCCCAGTCAAACCACAGCATAGATTCATTAAAAACAAATTTTGAAAAACATTGATGGGCACCCTTCATTTAATATGGTATAGTAAGACATAAGATTTAAATTCTGTTTAAACTGATTATATTGTGCATTTATTGGGAGCGAAAAAACAAAAATGAAAGAATTCCTAGGAAGTAGAAAAGCTCTAAGCCCAGTTGTCGCCGCCATCATACTCATCGCAGTGACTGTAGCAGTTGCCATTGCCGTTGCAGCGTGGATGGGTTCGTTAACCATCGGATTCATGGAGACAAGTGAACTGACAATCACGGATATAGTTTTCACTGTTGGCGATGATACTAATGGAAGAATTGCTGTAATGGTGACTAATTCAGGAACAAGTGACTTTACCATAGTAAGGATAAGGATCAACGGTGAAAATGCAGCTACTTGGTCGTCTGGCACTTCAAACACAGTGACTCCGGGTACCTCTGAAACGTTTACGATAACACAGGCTGTGGAAGCAGGATTCCAGTATGCAGTAAGCTTGTATGACATCGATAATACAATGATAGGCGCAAGTGTGGCAACAGCATAAGAAATCGAAGACAATTAGCCATTTTTTCACTCGATAATCCTGAGCGGGCTTTGAGGCTGCCGTGTCGTTGCCGTTGTCGTGTGAGGAGTTGTAAAGAGGCGGGTCTTTCTGAAGTAGAGAAAAGGACAGACCTCCATGTAATCGGATGTAGAAATAACGTCCTGTTAGTTATTTTGATAAATTCAAAAGTGTCTTAAACGTGACCAGCTTGTCTAGAAAGTCAGTTTCTTAATTATTCTGTAGGCAATTCAAATAGTGATTGGCAGCTTTGATTATGGTTATCAGCCTTTTTTCCGTTTTTTGTGTTCATTTCTCAAGGAGGTCGCTGTAGGAGAGGGATTCAAGGTTGCTTGGGTCTATCTTCAGCTTTTCCATTAGTTTTTCTAGAATCAGTCGATCTTTTTTGATGCTTTTTGGGTCATCAGAGGTTTCTCTTTCGAATTCGACGAATTTGCCGAGGTTCTTAACTGTGTCCAGATGAATCTGGGTTCCTTTATACCGATAAATCTCTCTGACTTTCTCTACGACCACGAGAGGAGTTAATATCTTCCTGAGTATCTTCTTCAACTCTTCAGGTTCTTGGACCCTGAGAATGAAGGCGTCATCGCTTTTCGGACCCTCAATGTTCTCCCTTTCATAATAAATCAACTCTGCTACGCTGTCATCCTTCACTTCTCTCAGCTTCAATCTCCCTTCCGGCACCTTGAAATAACTGTCCGTCTGTTGAAAAGTTCCCGCATGCTCGGCTCCTAGAGCAGTCAAATTTTTTCTCAAAAAATCATTGTCGTTGACTCTTGCCTTTAATTCCATCATTTTGTGCTTGAAGCTATGCTGTGTCTCAATCTTCAATGTGCTAGTCAGCTCTTGCAAGAAAAGTCGCAGCAATGACTATTTTGTCTTTCTATACTTCAAAATTTGGAAGCATCGAAGGGCTCTTTATTGCCAACCTTGCCGACCTCAGTCGTGCTCTCATCGAGTTTATCAATTCTGTCTCTGAAAGATTTTTCAAGCACTTGCCTTAATCGGACATACGTTTCTTCGTCGATTTTTTCGTCAGATAGAAGAGCTAGAAGCTTCTTTGATTCGGTAGTGAAGAGTTTCTCATGTTTCAGCCTGGTTCTCAGATTCAAGAAATTTTTTTTGTCCAGTTTTCCCGAAAAAAATAGCTGCCTGAGTTTCTTCACATCGTTTTCATACTCATCTTCTTCCTTTCTAGCGTGGTATATCACTAAAGCTACAAGAAACACTACCAAAATCGCTAGAGGCATAATCAGAAAGAAAAAATAACTTGGTTCCATATTCCCCGATTAGTTTCTAGAAATAAACGATTTATGAACCCTGCTTACATACTTTTGATACTTATTGTCTCTGCAGGAGTTAGCCTTACACTTCTGCTTTCATGTTTTAGGTAAAACATGCTTAGGGAGGGAGACCAACAAGCGCATTTGCCCTACCGACTTGGAGTAAGCTCAATGAAATTTTCTTCGCGTACAATGCTGCCTTAGTAAGCTCCTATCAGTTTGGCATCAGATGCAAACAGTGACACTTGTGGCGTGTGCTATGTTATGCCATGGGAAAGCAACGAGCGGGAATTGAACCCGCGGCCTCCTGAGTGCAAGTCAGGCATTCATTCCAGACTGAACTATCGGCCCACAATGTTCCTTGCTTTGTTTGATTATAGAAGCTAGATTTAGGCATTTCTGATTTATAGTCTATTTGGGTAATCTTTGGGTAATCATGGGTAATCAGTTCACTAGTAATCTCTTCTGGTAGCTCCTTGCCTATGTAACACCACTTGATCTTTCTTGTTTCTCCCTTAAGTCCTATGTAATGTGCTATTCTCCAGTATATTCCATGTTTAGTCTTCTTAGGCTGTAGACTTCCTTGTTCTTTGCATTTGGGACAATTGACTACTCTAGCCATCTTCCATTATTCTCCTATTTGTTTGGGTAATCAAGGACCCCTGACAAGTCCTATAAAAAACTTAGTTCCTATACTTTTTAGCTCATAGTATTAATTACTGTAAATAAAATTACTCATTTCCGTCTAAGTCTCAAAATATGCTGTTATTTTTGGTTGGGATTCACAGTCTAGTCTAAGGCATATTCACTGTCCCAGATGCGGAAAGATAATAACTCATACACCTTAATTGTAATCTGTGTAAATAGAAGATTTTTCCATAAATCGTTAATACAACATTTCAAAATTATCTAGGATTGCATTGAAATAGAGAGGGGAGAGCATAATTTCTATTATCAGAGTACTCTACCCTAAGAAAAAATCAGAAGGGAGGTGAAAAAAGAAAATGAAAATTAAAAGAACAATTTCAATAGCAATCGTCTGTGTGTTGTTAGAACAATTTCAATAGCAATCGTCTGTGTGTTGTTAGTTACAGTTCTTAGCGCTGTTTTGGTTTATGCTCCTCCACCAACTGAACCCACCATTCCCATAGTACAGCCAGTTCTGGTAACAAATACTGTACGTACGCCAGTCCCTGTAGAGGTAGCGAATGAAACTCTAGACGTGACTCTGGACGAACCCATAGACGTAACCTTAGATGAGCCAATAGAAGTTACAAACCCATCAGGCGAGGCTTTAGATGTAGAAGTGACTAACACTGAAGGCTTGGCACTGGACGTTTCAGGATGGCTGCACACAACACAATATGGTTCTACAGGTTGGCAGGAATTTCCTCCCATAGGCGAACCAGAAGTTTTGCTTCTTCTCGATACAGAAGGGTATAGAAAGATAGACATTGTTTTGTCACAGAGGGGTGAAGGCGGCTGCAACGTCAGTATAGCTTGGTTTCTTCCGGGATTTTACCAAGCTGAAGAGGATCTCACGGTTTGGTGGGAATGGGGCCCTTTGCACCTTTCATACGATGTAATGGGTATATCTCTCATGATAACCATGGAGTCGGGTTGGGGGCCTACTGGTGAAGTAGAGGCTATGTATTATATGACTACATAAACGAAGGAACTTACCAACGACAACACAATAACTTTCCCTTTTTTCTCTCCAGAAAACAGTAACATCAGATATTCTCTTGTACAATCAAAGTTGTTCCATAAGTTATAAAAACTGAAGTAGATGACATAATCACTGCTTGTTTCAATCTTAGGGGGGTGGATGATTATGGAAGATTGGAAGATAAAGATTGCGGTACTGTGGAATTTTTGGGCAATGACATTTTTGATTCACATATCTATGATGTTTTTTGAGGATGCAGACTTGATAGTAGAGCCCAAAATTGTGTTGCCTACAGTAATTATGCTGTTAGTTCCGTTAGTGATGACTTTTCTGTCCTTAACTTTGAAGGATTTGATAAATCGCTGGGTAAATGTGGTTTTGGGCATAGTCTATACTGGTTTTTCCGTCTATAGTTGGATGTTTTCAATGGCGCAATATGCTTATTGGGTACTGATGTTTATTTCAAGAATTGTGGCTGCAGCATTAATTATTTGGTATGCATGGAAGTCGAAACAGAGAGCATGAGGGGAATTGGGAGAGATATTTGAACAGTATATCTCTAAGTCTGAAAAAGACTTAATTTTGAAATCTTCTCTATTTAGGAAAGTGGTACCCCAATCTGAATCTGTTTTTATCTCCCCGATCTCTCAGTTTATTTTGGTTGGGGTACTACACCTTAACTTTACACAAAGCACTAACATTAGATATTCTCTTGTACAATCAGAAGTCTGTTATTGTTGGCTAGTCTAAGGCATATTCACTGTCCCAGATGTGGAAAAATAATTGCTCATGCACGTTAATTGTAGTCTGTTGAGATAGAATATTTCTCCATAAGTCTTTAATTGGACATTTGTTCATAGAGTGTGTTTTGTAATTGAATGTGGAGTTGCTCTAGAGTGGCTCCTTCTTAGTTGAAAAAGTGAGAGGGGAGGTGAAATGAGATGAATAAGAAATTTCTAACATTAGTTATGTCATTAATTGTAGTTTCTATGATGGTTAGTCCAATAATAGGTGTGAATGGAGAGAAAAAAGAGACTTTAAGCTATCATGCAGTACACGATCCTGTTTCTGAACCCTCATATTGGGGTATAAGTATTCCTTCTAACGAGCCTAAGTCTTACGTAAAAACACATTGCGATGTTCCTGCTTACGTAATAAACATTGGTGGAGGGCTTGTTGATTCTAACGGAGATGGGTATAAGGAATTTGATGGAGGAACAACCTATCTATTGGATCGTGATTTCACTTATGAAGGAACTATGCAAATAAAAACTCAGGTTTGCTATGATGAGTTATTGAGTATGTATGTAAGAGTTATGGAATTTTTCCGGCATGGTGTTTTTACTTTCACTGGAACAGGTGACCTTAATGGAGTTACTCTAAAAGCTACTAATGGTCCATTGGTATATACTTTAGAAACAGGTAAACAGTGGACCGCTCAAGAAGGAACAATTACTGGTTGGCCAACTCACCTGAATAAACCACTAGCTGACGTAAGTGCTGACATTTACATTCAACATACTTATCGTGGTGACTTGATTGTGGATATTGGTGTGGGTGATCCCTCAAATCCAACTTGGAGTCAACATATCAAGAGCCAAGATTGGTACGATTACTGGGATGACGTGGATTTGACTATTGATTTAACTGTGCCTACTACGATTTTACCCCCAGATGGTGATCAATGGTATCTTAAAATCTATGATTGTTACTATGGGGATCAGGGTCAGATTATAGAGTTTTCCATAACTTATGATGGCACCACATACACTTCAACAGATACACCAGTGCCAATATACGACTATACAACAAGCTACGCTTACATACCAAGCTAATAAACATACCAAAAACATACATCTCCTCTTTTTCTCTTCTCTCCATAAAACACTAACATCAGCCATTCTCTTGTACAATCAAAGTTTGCTATAGTTGTTGACTAGTATAGAAAAAAAGGGGGGAATTAGGAGAGTATTTCCAGCAGTTCTTTTTGTAGTGGTTCTATCCTTTCAGTGCTCTGTCTCTAATGTCTTTTAGGAATGGTTTGTAGTAATAGCGTAGGAATATGCTTTGGTTTATTCTTCCTTGTAGCAAGTCTATTGCTTCGGTTGGTAAGTTTTCTCTTAATTTAGTGGCATAATACTTTCGTAATTGTTTTGTTCTGTTGGGATAACCAAGTCGATGGATCTTTGTGTATAACGTTGCATACTTGACATTCGGTTTTACTGTGGTGACCAGTTTAAGTAGTTCTGGAGTCAAGAAACTAATGTAAGCATTCTTAAATCTTCTAAGGAACAAATTACTGTATCTAAAATGCTCTAGCATAAGAAATTCTTCGTTGAGATATTCTTTCAATCTACCCATTTCATCAAGTTCTGAAATAAGTCTAGTTGACTTCACAGCTTCACCGGGTCTTAATCCAGTTAAAGCAGCAAAAACCAACACACATCCGTATTCTTCAGGTAACTTCACCAACATCTGCTTAAGCCAAGTCCAGCAATCTTGAAGATTAGTGTTCA
>SMTZ1_10015183_pt1 | contig 14225 bp, 14 predicted proteins | sample DeeMarSWOR136_30_FD_25667 | JGI IMG/M metagenome (IMG submission 25667) | reverse complement strand
CCTCTTCCTTCAGGCGCCTGGCCTGCGCCTCCGCCCCGCCGGGGAACTTCTCGTTGAGGCTGCCGTCGCTCTTTATCACCCGCCAGTAGGGCGTGATGTTCTTCCTGCCCATATGGCGGTACTCCTCAGCCGCCTCCGCCGCGATCCTGATGAAGATTCCCGTGGTCAGCGGGCAGGTCGAATCGACCTTGAAATCCTGCGCCAGGCGCTGCCTGATTTGCTCCACGGTTACCAGCCTGCCTGGCGGCGCTTTCTGCATCAGGGCGTCCACGAGGGCGGGCGTGGGGATGAGCATCTTCCCTGCACCAAACCTGCTCTGCATCTTGGGCGGGGTGTCGACTACCCTGGGCTCCTGCTGCTTCTCCAGCTTCTCCCGCCAGGTCCCCCTCGGCTTCCACTTGGCGCTCATCTTCTCACCCCTGTTGTTCAGCCTCACTCCAGAGGAACGACGCAGATGAAGCGGAGTGCGTCGCCGCCGGTATTGGTGAAGCAGTGCTCCTCTTCGGGCTCGACGTAGACCACGGTACCCTCGCCGATGGGCTGCGCGCCCTCCTTGCTGTTGACGACGCCCTCGCCCGACAGCACGAACACCTCGTGTTCCCACCAGTGCGAGTGGAGTGGGGTAGAGCTTCCCGGGCTGACGTCGAATACCCGCATGGCGAACCTCGGGGCTCCGTCGTCGGCGCCGACAACCACGCGCCGCAGCACCCCCGGCATATCTTCAACGGGCTCTACCTCGATATAGCTGCGAACCTTCATCGCGTCCCTCCCCCGGTTTATACCCATAAATAATAGTATGGTTGCGCTGCTCGTATAGGGGTTAGTATTTTCATACAGAGCAGCACAACCGGATAAGGACTACCTTACGATAGCTTATACCTGCGCCCGGAACACCGGGGCGCAGGTAAGACAGCTTATTTACTTGGTAATTTAACTGGGATGGCTTTTCCCTTGGGATAGGCCTTGGGACTGATTATCTCTTCGTGCAACTCGTCAGCAGCCTTGTCCCGCACCTTTCGCAGCAGTTTCTGAAGCTGCTGATGTTCTTCTTTGGTGAATTCCGCCATGAACTTCGTAATCAATTCTAGCTGCACCTTCAGCCCGGGGTCTACCAGCTTCGAGCCCTTGTTCGTCATCTTGATCTCGGTGTATGGCTGCCCTCTGCGCTTGGGGATCCTCTTGACCAGCCCCTCGTTCTCCATCCTGTTAAGCAGGCCAGCGATGGTCTGGTTTTCCCGCGTGGTCAGCCGGGATATCTCCGCGGGGATTACCGGGGGCGGGTAGTTCCTGCAGGCCCAGAGGACGGAGAGCTTCTCGGGGGTCAGGTTGACCTTGGCGAGCTTTATCTCGCTCACCTTGTTTGCCGCGGTCCAGGCCTGCCGCAGCAGGGTCCAGGTGGTCATGCCCGGATCGGTGAACTTGAAATCGTACATGCGGGGTCCTCCTTCTTTTTTGGATATCCCAAACGGGAAACCTTAAGTTTGCGTCGCCTGCGACGCTCAATTATTTATACTACTATAGTGGTAGTAATTTGTCAATGCATTACTTTGTAAAAAATCTTATCATCATCCATCCTGGGGCGTCAATACCCGCGCCCCTACTCACCTGCAACATCGCGACCCATCTGATAATAACGGGGGAAACCTAGAGCAGGCGCTCCGGGCTACCCCGTCTCACCGTTCGAACTCCCGCCTGATCTCCACGTAGCGGGCGGCGGCGCCGAGTGCCTTCATCGCGGTTTCAAAATCAATATAAGCGGGCAGCCCCTGTGCCTCCAACTGCCGCCTCATCTCCTGCATCGCGGGCAGCTGCATCCCGTAGATCCAGATAACAACCGTCTTCGACCTGTTCTGCATCAAGCGCACGAACATCTCGACCATGGGCGATACGAGCTGCTCCAGGCCGCCGTAGACAGCCAGGGCGGCGCAATCCACATTGGGGTCGTCAAGCGCCGCAGCCAGCCCGTCCTCCTGAATCTGAAAGGCGTTCTCCGCAACGGAGAGTATGGGGCCCATATCCATTGGGTTGGTGGTCAGCCGGAAGGACATCTCCGCCAGCTTCTCCAGGGTTTCGGCTGAGAAGCTGGCGACCGTCAGCCCCGCCTCCACCGCTGTATCGGTCGCTACCACGCCCGCGCCACCGGTATGAGAGACGATGGCAACCCGGTTGCCCCGGGGCAGCGGCTGGGACGAGAAGACCCTGGGCACTTCCCAGAACTCCTGCCAGCTTCTAACCCTGATGGCTCCCGCCTGTTTGAAGGCGCTGTCATAGACCTGCTCGTCGCCGGCAAGCGAGCTGGTATGCGATGCCGAGGCTCTGGCTCCAGCCTCAGTTCTCCCCGCTTTAAACACCAGCAGCGGCTTGCGGGGCACCAGCCTCCGCGCCGCCTCTATGAACCCGCGCCCGTCCCTGATATCCTCCAGGTGCATGGCGACCACCCTGGTATCGGGGTCGTCCGCCAGGTAATTCAGCAGGTCGACCTCGTTGACATCGCACTTGTTCCCCACGTCGCACGTCTTGCTTATGGGATAGGCATAGTCCCTCAGCGGCTGCGCTGTGGGGCCGACGAAACCGGTCTGGCTGCAGTAGGCAACCCCTCCCCGCTGGACGTTCTGATATGAGACGTAATAGGGAGCGGTTATCAGCCCTGCCGCGGGGTTGACGATTCCGATGGTATTCGGGCCCATGACCCGGATACCGGTTCTCCGGACTATCTCCACCAACTCACGCTGCAGCTCCGCCCCCTCCCCGCCAGCCTCGGCGAAGTTCTCGGAGACGATGAGAGCAGCCTTCACTCCGCTGTGAGCGCACTGCTCGATTATCGCGGGCACCGTGGGCGGGGGCGTGATGACGATGGCGAGGTCAATGGGCTCACCCACCTCGGTGACATCGGAGTAGGATTTCAGGCCGAGCACTTCGTCGTAATAGGGATTGATGGGGTATATCCTTCCGCGGAAGCCGAAGTTACGCAGGTTGGTTATGGTGCGGTAGCCGAGCCCGGACCCGTCCTTCATCGAAGCTATGACAGCGATAGCGTCGGGCTCGAAAAAATGCCTCAGGTCGCTTCTTTGTCCCGCCTGCATGCAGCGCCTTTCAATGTCAACAGTTTTTCGGCCGCCGTTGATTACCGGCGGCCCTATCTATTATAAACCACTCCCTCCCCGTTCGTGGTGAGCTTGTCGAACCATGAACGCCCTTCGACAAGCTCAGGGCGAACGGAAAATAATTGCCTAAACTCAACTATATACATCAACTAGAACCGAACGGTACCGGCGCAACCGGCGGAGATTGCCGCTTCGCCCGCCTGAGGCGGACTCCTCGTAATGGCAAGATGAACTATTCCTCGTAGACACGGCCTGACGGGAATGGTTATAATAGGCGCGGGGTAAGAGCACGGTGGAAATATCACGGTTAGATGCCAGGGACCTGCCGGAGGCGTGGTTCCTTTGCCTGCGCGAGACCCTTGCCAAAGGGCGCGAGTACGTCATCGAGAGGGGCAGCAACGTCGGCCTGCGCAGGAAAGAGCTCGACTTTATCGTCCTCCAGGTCAGGCACCCCGGCCGCCGTCCCCTGACACCCGACGTGCCCCCCGGTGTGCCCCCTCCTTCGTCGATGGATTACGTGGAGAACTACCTTCAGTACCTGCTGACCTCCTTCAAAGCCGACACCGAGCAGTACACCTACGGCGAGGACCTGGAGCAGCAGATACCGGAGATCATCCGGATATATAAGGAGGATGGTTTTAACACCAATCAGGGGTTCATGGCGGTCGGCAGCAGGGATTCCATCAAGCTCCCCGACCCTCCCTGCCTGAGGGGCATCGACACCAGGGTTCAGGACGGCAAGCTGCACTTCGTCGTCTACTTCAGGTCGTGGGACCTGTGGGCGGGGCTGCCCTCGAACCTGGCGGGGATACAGCTGCTCAAGGAATACGTGGCAACCGAGATCGGGGTAGAGGATGGAGAGATACTAGCGTTAAGCAAGGGGCTGCATCTCTACGATTATACCTGGGAGCTGGCGAAAGCCGCAGCGGGGCTGGAGGAAGCCTAGCGAGGGAACGGCGGCCCGGAACCTACGAGCTGCAGAACTGGGGAACGATACCGAGCCAGTCGTTCGGCGACATAATCAAGCCGCACTGCACTTTCCCTAATTCGAATGACAGCAACTCCGTACCACTGACAAAACCACGCCACACCAGCCGCCCGCCCTCTTTTGTGTCTTCGATTTCAACCGCCAGTTTGCTCTGCTCCATCAGGCTTTCCATGGGGTCTACGAAATCCTCCCTGTTAACACCCTCACGGATAATGAACTCGTTCCTCTTCTTGTCCCAGGCAGCAGTGAGGGCTTCGCTCTGCCAGAGGGAGTCTTCCAATTCTTCGAATTCGACGATTGTTAACTTCATCTGCGTCACCCTGGTACTATCGTACCTTAGGCACTAACTATAGTACCAGCATAAAATATTAGGCGACTCCCTGCCATAAGTCAAGATAGTATTTCTTAATTTTACTTAACTACACCTCCGAAAATTTTCCGGAAAACGCCTATTTTAGCGAGGTTAAGTGTGCTTCCGATATAGAAAATATCTAGGGGCGCTTCGCGAAGCGCCCCTACTGATAAAATACTGTCACGCTCGGGTATTTTGCTGATCCGTTTACGTCGTGCCAAATGTCTTGAAGGCAGGTACAAACTTGAGGGTAATCGACTCGACAAACTCGGTACTGCCGGTATCGAGCCGGATTTTTGGCTTAACGATGGTAAAGCCGCTGGAGGTGACATCGATCCACCGCACCGAGTCAATAAAAGCTCGCTGAATATAGAGCTCGACATCGACCACGTTTGCCAGGGGAGGCAAGGTGCCTGCCTGCTCCAGCTCGCACTCAATGTAGTAAGTCCCCCCCGCACCGGTATATTTATGGAACTTGAGACTCTTCACCCTCGCTATCCCGCCATGCCCCTCAAAATACACATCGACTATCACAGGGGAATCCTTGAGGTCATCCAGCTCCGCCTGCACCTGCTGAAGCTCAGCATCAGTGGCGGTGAGGTTTGCCAGGGCCGCCGCCAGCTCTGCCTCTGCCTCGTCTAAATCCTGTTGTATCAGCAGCAAGTCACTGGTGACCGCGTCATAATCGCCCTCGGGTACACGGCCGGTATAGGTCGATACCAGTACCCCGATCAAGGCAGCTATGATGCAAACCAGTATGATATAACCGAGTACTACCTTTACCCTCATTTCAACCCCCTTCAGCGACAGGAGCTAAAGACCCCGCCCTTTTTACAGGTAATGATAATACTACCACAACAGTGCAATATAGCAATAACCATCGCAGTTGGGCCACGGCGTGCCATGCCGCTCCCCAGCCAGCCCTTTATTGACACCCTCACCTCCGTCTGCTACCCTGCATATCGGCTCCATCCCCAGCCCGGGAACAGCCACAGAGATGAACACCCCACAGGAAGGACAGAAGAAGACCGCCTTCGTACTCAGCGGCGGAGGCAACCGGGGCGCCCTTGAGGTCGGCGTTCTCCTCGCTCTCCTCGAGCATGACATCCGGCCCCAGATACTGGTGGGCACCTCGGTGGGAGCGATAAACGCCACAGCCCTGGCCATCGACCCCACCCTTGAGGGCGCGCGCTGGCTGGCCGATTTATGGCGCGGGGTGAGGAAGGAGGACGTGCTGCCCAACAGCTATCTCTCCATGGTATGGCGGCTGTTGACCGGCGAGGGCGGCATCTTCACCAATGAGAACCTGAGGAACTTCCTGGCGTCCCATATACCCGATGGCATCAACCGGTTCGAAGATATAAAAGCCGCCGAGCTGTATATCACCGCGGTCGATCTCAACACCGGTAAACTGCACGTCTTCGGCATCGACAGCTCGGAGTCCGTCCTCGATGCCATAATGGCGAGCACCGCGCTGCCGCCGCTGCTTTCCCCCTGGCAGTACCAGGGCAGGAACTATGTGGACGGCGCCATGGTCAGCGACCTGCCACTGCGGGTAGCCCTGGAGATGAAGGCCACGGAGACCTATGCTATTTGCGTGCAGCAGCGACCGGGGTCGAAGGGCAACCTGAGGGGTGTGTTCCGCGTCGTCGGGCAGTTGATAAACGTCCTGTCCCACCAGCGCCTGGAGGATGAGCTGGGCTGGTGCCGCAAGATGAGCGAGGGCGACATCCACTATATCGAGGTACAGGCTTCCGAGGGGCTCCGCATCTGGGACTTCAGCCATAATGCCGAGATGATCGAGACCGGCCGGCAGGCAGGCCTGGAATACCTCCGGACCCACGGCCTCGCCTAGCCCTGTCCACGGTTAACGGGGTGCGGTCAACGGTCACGGCCTACCCAACCGGGTACTTCCCGTACCTGTGCGCCGCCTCAATCATCCACTCCAGCCTCGCCGGGTCCACCGCGGTATGTGAATGTGAGGGCGAGAGGATATAGCCGCCGCCCGGCGCGGCAGCCTTAACCGACTGCTTCACCGCCTCCTCCACCTCCTCCCGCGTCCCCCTCACCAGCAGGTACGACACGTCGAGATTGCCCACCAGCACCAGTTTATGCCCCACCTGCTCCCTGACCTTTCCCAGCTCCATGCCCGCCGTGGGCTCCAGCGTGAACAAACCGTCGAAGCCCCACTCGACTGCCAGAGCAGCTTCCTGTTCCGACTGTGCACCAACTCCGAGACCCGCCGGTAGCTCTCTCCGAACAGCTCCTCGATGACCTCGGGCCGCATTATCGGCCCCGTCTTCTGTCCCAGGTCGTCTCCCCCTATCACCACCTCGCCCCCGCACTCCATGACCGCATCCAGATACCTGAGGTAGAAGTCCGTCTGGGAATCGATGACCTTTTTCACGAAATCGGGCTTCTGGTAGAGGTACCTGGTGAAATTCACGAATCCCATGCACTGCCAGGTGCTCTCGAAAATCGACATGCTGGTGTACCCGACGGGGTAAATCCTGTCGCCATAGGCAGCTACCAGCTTCTTATGGTGCTCTGCGGTATTCCGGGCAAACTCATCGAGCACGGACTTCCTTGTACCATCCCAGGCATCCCACTCCTCCTCGGTGTGACAGCGCCCGTCGATGTAGTTCACAACGATGTTGCCGTCCTCCGTCCCGGTCAGCTCCCAGACACGCCCGCAGATATCATGGCAAAGGAGACCGTCTTCGACCCTGGGGTCTTCGAACGCCTCCATCTGCGTGTAGGTCGTCCAGTTCGCGTCGAAGCCCAGCTTGATAGCGGCCTCGAGAGCATCCGAGAAGTTGCCGTATACCAGCTCGGTCCAGCCTGAATTGATGATATCCCTGACCATACTCCGCGTCTCGGGGTTCCTCACCATGCCGGCCATGTCGGCGGGCGGCCTGCCCAGTATATGGTTGCTCGTGGCCGGCTCCGCTATACACCCCATTACCGGGACCCGGTCCGGCTCCTCGTGGTTCATGGCGGTGAGGAAACGCTGCTTAAAGTCCATCACAATGCGCTCCATCCCCTGATGATATCGGTGCCCGTAATCGCGTCCGGCGCAAAGGCATCCGCCCCCGCCCTTCTGGCGAACTCCTCGGTGAGCGCTGCCCCGCCGATGATGACTTTGACCCCCTCCCTGAGATTCTGCCGCTTTAGCTCCTCGATGACCTTCCCTATCTCCATGTCCGTCGAGGTGAGGAGGCAGGACATACCCAGCGCGAGGGGGCTGTGCTCCCTGACGGCGGCGATGAACCCCTCCGTGGGCACATCTATGCCCAGGTCGATTACGTTGAATCCCGCGCTTCGGGCGTAGTTTATGAATATATTCTTGCCCAGGTCGTGAAGGTCGCCGGCAACGGTTCCCACCACCACCGTGCCCGCCGACTCCGAGGTCCCCGCCTCCATGAGCGGCGACAGCAGTCCCATCACCTCTTTGGCGATTTCAGCGGCATACACCAGCTCCACCAGGAACCACTCGCCCGACTGGAACCGCCTGCCCACCACCTCCAGCCCGCCGGCGACAGCATCTACGGCGTCCCTGACCGCCGCCGGTTCTCCTGTGTCGGCAACCACCCGAGCGGCATCCACCGCGCCGTCCATGTCCAGCTCCAGCAGCCTGTCCTTCAACCGCTCGAGGATATCATCGGCCATCGCACGCTCCCGCTCTGAGGTTTAACGGAGTAAATCTGCCCCATTGTAGCCAGCGATAATCCGAGTGTCAACCACCGATGTGTTGCCTATACCGTTCGGTTATGGTTGGTATGATTCTTGAAGTACCGTGTTCTAAAACCGTTCGTGGTGAGCTTGTCGAACCATGAACGCCCTTCGACAGGCTCAGGGCGAACGGAAAATAATTGCTTAAACTCAACTATATATGTCAACTAAAACCGAACGGCACCTGTGTTGCCTGAGAAGCATACGCCTGTTGTACAACCAAGCCCCCTGAAGTGCTAAAAAGGGGGCCTGGTTAAGTAATGCGGGGGATGAGGTGAGCCTGTCCTCAGGAAGCGCTGCTTTCGCCTCCCCGCACGCGCTCCTTCAGAGCGATAAGAGACGGCAATACCGTAAAAGCGCTGATGACACAGAGAGCCGCGCCGAAGGCGAGAGAGACGCCGACATCCCTGAGCCCCACAAACCACGACGTGGCGAGAATGATAAAGGCGATGATGGAAGTGAAGGCGGCTATGAGGATAGCGCCTCCCGTCGTAGCGAAGGATGTGGCTATGGATTTCACCACCGGGTGCCCCTGCTTTCTCTCCTCATCGAAACGGCGTATGAAGTGGATACAGTAGTCAATACCCAGGCCAAGGAACAGGGGAAATATGGCCATGGTTACCACAGTTATGGGAATATCGAAGAGATGCATGACACCGAGCGTCCATGCCAGGGCAATGCCGAGAGTATAGAGAACAATGATGGGGGCAGAGAGCTTGCGGAAGCCCAGTGCAAGAACAACGATTAATCCAGCAACCGTGAAGATGGCGAGCTTCGCCTGCTCCCAGGGCAACTTTTCCTGTATCTGCTCCATTACCACCGGCAAGCCAACGGCTGTTATCTCCAGTTGCCCCCGGTACTTGTCGAGCACGTCATTCACCTCACCGAGAACGCTTTCACGAAGTTCGATGGTGGTGAGCGGCTCGGTTAGATACAGGTGGGTTAACACAGCCTGACCATAAGCTTCCGCGCCTTCCTCCGGATACTCGGGCCTGATGGTCCTGACACTCTCCAGGGCTTCCAGTTCCCCCCACAGCGGGCCTATCTGGCCCATAGACGCCTGGATATTATCAGCTTCAATCAGGATGATTACAGGCGATGCCTCCATCAAGTTTATGCCCATGCTTTCTTCTATCCTGTCCATCGTCTGCATAGACTCCAGGTCATGCGGGACCATCTCCCGGAAGTCCATATTGAAATCTATCCCTGCGCCAAAATACCCCCCGAGGATGGCGAGCACCGTTGCCAGGACTACAATGGGTATGGACACCTTTGTGATACCGCTGGAGAGCCTTTCTAACATGATAATCCCCCTATTAAAATGTTATTTAATGGAAGAGCTGGTACTAAGCTCGCCTCTGAACAGCAGAAGTATCGTGTATACTGGTACCCGGGCGAACCGTATTACCGGGCAGGTCTGTGATGACCATCAACCGGTGTTATCCTGTCTAAGGGCGCTTTGAACGCCGTTCCGGTACTGCTGGTGCGCCGCCACGAGAGCGACGAGGGCTTCGTCCATAACCTGGGTTACCAGTGGTATTGCATCGACAACGCGCTTGGTGATCGCCTCCTTTTTCCGCATAAGGTGCGTGGCTGCATTGATTATCGGGTACCGATGAATGATAAAGGCCTCCACAGAATTGGTGAGTGGAAGCCCTGACCTTGCCAGTAATTCACCAAAATGGTGACCGACATCCCGCGCTTCTGCCAGTGTCTCCTCCCGTGTCGCGGGCTCGGTCACATACCTGATAATGAGACCCAGGAGGCGTCGACCTTGGTGCGCCAAATCCTCCAGGGATTCCTTGCTCAGCTTGTTATACCACATAGTAGTGCTGGGAGATGACCGGGAAATCTCCCTCAGCAGATGAGTGGTATTCTCCAGCTCCATAACAAGGTCCTTCAAGCCAAGTGCCTTCTGGTGTGAACTCATGAACTTCCTGATGTCATCCATGGCATAACGCCGGTGACCTCCCGGCGTTATAAAGGCCCTTATCCTGCCCTCATCCGTCCACTGCCGCAGAGCCGCCTCGCTGACTCCCAGGATATGACTCGCCTCGCTTATCGTGACTACCGTTTCCTTATCCACAGCGCTACCCCAATTTAATTATGGCTAAATAAAATTATAAAATTCTATAATTTTTATTAAAATTCTGCATTATTATAGCCTATTATTTATCAAATGCAAGCTTTTTAGGGGTCGAATTTCTGGAGAATTATCTCCCGGGGTGCAATAACTTACGGTGTTGGACTCGTTTATCCCGATAGCTCGTTCAGCTTCTGTTCCAGGGTGCGGGCGTTGGCTATGGCGAAGCCCTCGGCGTCGTTGTTAAAATAGATGTAGACGGCGTCCAAGCCCCCGGCGAGCGCGGCGACCTTCCGCGCCCAGCCGCCGAGCTCTTCCTCGGAGTAGCAGCCGCCATACGGCGATGTGCTCCCGTGGAAGCGGATGTAGGCGAATCCGGCGGTGACCTCGACCGGCGTTGTGAACTCTCCCATATCATAGATGCAGAATCCAGCGTTGTAGCGGCGCATTATGTCGAAGACCCCGGGGACCAGCCAGGACTCGTTGCGGAACTCGAAGACGTGGCGCAGCCCGGCAGGGAGCAGGGGGAGGAAGGCCTCTAGCAACGAGTCGTTGCGGCGCAGGTTGGGCGGGAGCTGGTAAAGGAGGGGGCCGAGCTTGTCGCCGAGCAGCTTCGCCCGCTGGAGAAAGGTCTGGAGCGGCTCCTCTGCATCGCGAAGCTTCTTGATGTGGGTGATGAAGCGGCTTACCTTGACGGCGAAGGCGAAGCCCTCCGGGGTGGAATCGTGCCAGCTCTGGAAGGCTTTCTCGGTGGGCAGGCGGTAGAAGCTGTTGTTGATCTCTACAGTCGAGAAGGAGCGGGCATAGAAGTCGAGCCAGCCGGTCCTAGAGAGGTCTGTGGGGTAGAACCTCTCGCGCCAGTGGTCGTAGTGCCAGCCGCTGGTGCCTATGTGGTATTCGGTTGGCATTTTCACCCTCACCCTAACCCTCTCCCATCAAGGGAGAGGGAAATGTATTGTTCTCTTCTAACCTCCCCTTAAAAGGGAGCGAGGCTTACTCTTCTACAGGCCCGCCCTGAGTCCACCGAAGTGCTCAGGGCGTACGGGGAAGGCGCCGGCTCTATTTGCTCCGTCTTGAGCTGTAGGGAGTTGGCTGGAAGTGGTACCTGAATATGCAGTTCCGGGAGCCGCTGCTCACGGTCTCCACCATCTCCCCCTCCACGGGTTTGCCTGTCATCTCCTCAAAGGCACGCTTGCAGTAGTTGGTAGCGCAGATGCAGAGCTCGGGTCTCGGCTCGACGATGCCCAGCCGCACCAGCACACACATGCAGCCGCCATAGGTATCCTCTATGTCAGCATCCCAGTAGATGGTGTCCCCGGCCTTCTCAAAGCGCCTGTTATGGGGAACCGTGTCGTTTAACCACTCACAGGCGGTCTCAATTTCCACGCCCGTGGGAGGTGTGCCGACGAACTCCTCAAATCCCTTATAGCAGGCATAACCCATCTTCTCCAGAACCCTGTTTCTCGATTCCTCGTCAAGCTCCATGACCCCCTGGATGAGGCCCCGCACGATGGTGTGAAGGACCTTCGGTGCGACTTCCTCGCGATAGGTATTGAGAATTTCCGGGCTGACCTTGCCCTTGCCAAGCTTCCTGCCCAGTTGTTCCTCCATTTTCGACCTCCTCTCCTCTGGTACATTTTAAATTCGGAGCGGTTTCGCCCCTCTGTACTCTATTGCTCATTGCCGAGGAGTTCTTCCAGTATCACTATTGCTGCTTTTTTGTCAAGGGGCTCGTTGTTATTGCCGCATTTGGGGGACTGGATACAGCCGGGGCAGCCCTCCTGACAGGGGCACTCGGAGACAGCCTTCAGGGTCGCCTGCCACAGCTCGGTGACCAGCTCGAACCCCTTCTCAGCGATGCCGATACCGCCGGGGTAGGCATCATAGATGAATATCTGCGCCTGTCCGGTGTCGGGATGGAGAGGCGTGGAGACGCCCCCGATATCGTTGCGGTCGCAGAGCGCGAACAGGGGCAGGAGGGCGATAGAGGCGTGCTCGGCGGCGTGCAGGCCTCCGGCGAAGTCAAGCCCCGCTTTCTCCAGCCTCACCTCGACCTGCGCCGGGATGTCGAACCACAGGGCTACCGTGGGGAAGGTGTGGGGCGGCAGGTCGAGGGGCTCCTCGCCTATCACCTCCTCGGTGAATATACGCTTCTTCTTGTAGCCGAGCACGGTGGTGGTGACCTCCGCCTCGCCCAGGTGCACGGCCACGCCGCCCACGGTCTTCCTCTGTCCCGGCCGGACTATGCTGACCTCGGTTATGTCCTTGGTCTGGGTATAGTAGGGGACGTCGGCGGGCATGGCGAAGGCGGTACGCGCGGTCAGGTTCAGCTCGGTGACCAGATAGGGCTCGCCCTGGTGGAGATAGACCGCGCCGGGGTGGAGCTGGAAGAAGGCGTTTGCCTCCTCCACGGTCTCCAGCAGGCGTCCGCTGTCGGCTTCGACCAGGTGGTAATTATGCGATGAGGTGGAGCGGATGTTGACATCCTGCGCGGGATAGACCACCGACGGCGAGGGATACCAGCGGCCGCGGTGCCGGCGCAGCAGACCCGCCCTCCTCAGCTCATCCTCCGCCCGGCTGAAACCGTCGCCGAACAGCTCCGCCTCAGCCTCTGAAAGAGGCATCTCCCAGGCAGCGCAGAGGAGGTGAGGCTTGAGGATGCGCGGGTTATCGGGGTCGGTCAGGGCATTCTCGTGGCTCTTGCCGAAGAAGAACTCGGGGTGGCGCATGAGGTACTGGTCGAGGGGGTTGTCCACGCCGATGAGGAAGCTGAGAGAGCTCTCCCCGCCGCGACCGCTCCTGCCCGCCTGCTGCCAGGTGCTGGCGATGCTGCCCGGGTAGCCGGTGAGCACGGTGGCGTCGAGGTCGCCGATGTCCACCCCCAGCTCCAGCGCCGTGGTAGCCACCGCCGCCAGCAGGTCGCCTTCGAACAGCTCGCGCTCGATCTTCCGCCGATCCTCGGCGAGATAGCCGGCGCGGTAGGGCTTGACCCTTTCCGCCAGCTCGGGGTTCTTCTCGCTGAGCTGCTGCTGCACGTAGAGGTAGATGAGCTCGGTGAGTCTCCGGCTGCGGGCGAAGGCAAGGCTGCGTATCCCCTGGCGTATCAGCTCGGTGAGCAGCAGGGTAGCCTCGCTGTTGGCGCTGCGGCGAGCGGACTTCGCCTCGTCGATGAGCGGCGGGTTCCAGAAGACAAACTCCTTGCCCCCGGGGGGCGAGCCGTCCTCGGCGATGACCTCGAAGGGGAGCCCGGTCAGTCTCTCCGCGTGCTCGGCGGGGTTGGCGATGGTGGCGGAGCAGCAGATGAACTGGGGGCTGGCGCCGTAGTAGGCGCAGAGGCGCTTGAGGCGGCGCAGCACATTGGCCACGTGGGAGCCGAAGACGCCGCAATAGACGTGCGCCTCGTCGATTACGACATATCTCAATCGGGAGAGCAGGCCCTTCCACGAGCGGTGGTTGGGCAGGATGCCGAGGTGCACCATATCCGGGTTGGAGAGCACGATCTCGGCGGAACGCTTTATCTCGCTGCGCTCCCCGTAGGGGGTGTCGCCGTCGAAGGTTGCGTGGTTCACCCTCACCTGCCGGGGGGCGGTGAGCTCACCCAGCCCGCGCAACTGGTCCTGTGCCAGGGCTTTGGTCGGGTAGAGGTAGAGCGCGCGGCTGCCCTTCTGGGTCAGGATAGTGTTGATGACGGGGATGTTGTAGCAGAGGGTCTTGCCGCTGGCAGCAGGGGTAACTACCATAACGTTCCTGCCCGCGCGGACGGCGTTGACCGCCGCCGCCTGGTGGCGGTACAGGGGGAGCAGACCACTGGACTTGAGCGAGGCGTGAAGGGAGGGGTGGAGGGGCTCATCCAGTTCGCCGTGGGTCGCGTCCCGGGGCGGGATGCGCTCCACATGGACAATCTGTTCCCGGTATACGGGGAGTTTCATGAGATAGGGAAGAAAGGTCGAGGCGTTCATCGCTTCC
>SMTZ1_10004374_pt1 | contig 14225 bp, 12 predicted proteins | sample DeeMarSWOR136_30_FD_25667 | JGI IMG/M metagenome (IMG submission 25667) | reverse complement strand
ATATAATTTCCGTTAACTGCTTTAAAACCTGTATTTAATGCAGCGGACTTTCCTAGATTTTTTGGGTGGTATTTCACTTTTATCTTATCATTTTCTTGTGCAAGTTGATCAGCAATACCTCTAGAATTGTCGCTTGATCCATCATCAACCATTATAATTTCGTAATTGGGTGAAACTTTCTTCAAGGCTTTTTCAATTCTATTAATAACGTGTTTTAGGGTGTCTGCTTCATTGAAAAATGGGACGATCACGCTAACTTCTACTCTTTTTGAGTTCAAAAATTAACCACCCAATCTATCAAGCCTTGTTTTTCTTAATTGTTGAAGTTTTCCATGTGAATAAGACTAGATGAAGAATGATTACTGTAACGATTAACCATGCTACTATTCCACTCGCTAGATAAAGAATTTCGCCACTATGTTTACTTGATTTAGCTATATCGATAAAAGTTACTGCTGGAGGAAAAATTGCGGATAATTCTACTAGAAGTTTCTTGTCATTCAAGACAAATGGTGCTGCAAAAACTAAAGCAAACAAATAATAAGAACTATGAACTTTAGTGAAAGCTAATAAAAAGACAGAAATAATCAATAATGCTGCTGGCCACGGATCGATTTTCTTTATAATGACAAAATAAGATATAGCAAGATAAGATATTATAAATAATGCAGTAAAAGGTGCTAATGGTATATCATAACCATGAGCAACTAATAGATATAAAATTCCAACACCTTCGATAGAAGTAAGCCTACCTGTCATATCCATTGCATCTGAACCAGCCAAAATAAAGAAAGGTAAAACTCCTACAATAACAACGGATGCAGTTATTCCCAATCTTTCTAGTCTTTCTTTATTTGTACCTTTTGCGAATATTAGAAGTGGTAATAAAAGGCCTATAGTTGGTCTGATAAGCCCTCCTAAACCAAGAAATAAAGCTGCTTTATTATACTGTTTTTGTATCAAGAAGTAGATGAATAAAAGAAAGAAAACAACAATGATACTCTCATCTTGACCCCTTAAAGTTGAACTTGCAATAACAAATGGATTAAAAACATAGAAAATAGCGCAACGTTTCGCTAAAACTTCTCCTTTAAAAACTCCAACACCCCTAAGAAAGATCCTATACAATAAAACAGCTGCTATTACATCAAACAAGGAAAAGTAGAGTTCAAACGCTGCTATATGTCCATCTGCAAAAATCGCAGGAGGCAACAAAATATAACTCGCAAGGGGAGGCGTTCTAACAGGATAGGATGTATCGCGATATATAACACCACCACCTAGGATTACATCAGCCCTATCTATCCACAAATCATAATCAGGGCAATGATATTCATCAGGCACATCACTATTGTATAAACCATCATAAATAACAAAAGGTAAACGCACTAATAAGGCGAAAAAAGCGATACGAAACTCAAATCGAGACCAAAACTTAGATTCACCAGCCAGCCTTATTTTATGATTCATCCAGAACGCCCCAACATTATAACAAAAAATCTTTAACAATCTCATATTTAAAAGAATACGATCCCATAAGAAAACTTTAATTCTAAAAAGAACTTATCAGAAAAAATAATCTACAACTTCATATTCAGCAAAATAATAAGCTAAATCAGTGTTTAAACGCCAAAGTAAAATTAGAAAGTCTAGGTAGACAGGTGAGACTAATGAAAAGAGAACACGTCATTCTTGCACTAATACTAATTACAGCTTTTGTGCTAAGACTTTATGGTGTACTAGTTGATGTTCAACACTTTTTCCGTGAACCCACCTATGGAACAGCTGCATGGAGGATAGTTGAAGGAGATATCCCTTACCATGATTTCTATCACGCACAACCCCCTCTCTCCCCTTATTTACTCGCTTTTGTTTTCTTTATATTCGGAGTAGGTATAGTTCAAGCGCGGTTATTTGTAGTTTTTTTCACAACTTTTACATGTTTTATGATCTATTTAAACGGTAAAAGAATCGATATCAAAACAGGATTGCTTGGTGCTTTAATCTATGCAATTGCTCCATTATCTGTTTTATACGGTATGATGGCAGTAAACGACTTCATAGCCATAACTTTCGTCATTATGGGATACTACTTCCTAACACCAGTCATAATGAAAAATGAAAAGAAAGAAAAACACAACAACACAACTGAAAGGAACTACTTATTTTTAGCTGGATTATTTGTAAGTTTAGGAGTAATGGTTAAAACAATAGTTGCACCAGCATTCATAGCATTTCTCGCTATTTTAATCATAGAAGGAAAACTTTCAGAAGCAAAAATAAAAGAACAACTAGAAAAAACGTTATACCTCTTTTTCGGATTCATTATTCCCATTCTACTTGTATTTTCATTATTTTACTTAACGATAGGCGAAGAATTTACAGATCAAGTATTAGAACAGCATTTCGAGAAAGGTTCAGTATCATGGGAAGAACGATGGAGCAAACCTTATAATTACTTGATAATAGATAATTTCTATTTTTTCATTTTCTTTTTATTTAGTACTCCTTTCGCAGCAAGAAAACCATACGGGAGAGGGTTGATTATCAGTATTCTTTTCATTGTTTTCTCAATACTTCTTTTTGTACCAAGACAATACTCCAACTATTATCATACAACCATCCCATTAATGGCCATGGTCTGCGGTTTCTTTCCCTTACCAAATTTAAAAAAGATAAAATTCAACCAAAAAGATATTTTTAACAAAGACACAGCAAAAATAGTCCTAGCAGCATCATTGATTGTTCTAATCGCAATAACTAATGTTTCATATCCTCGACTTTCAGAAACAGACAGGGAAGCAATAGACTGGGTTAAAGAAAACACCTCCCCGGATGACTATGTAATTTCTGATAATTTAATAATCAATTTTTGGGCAGAAAGAAAAAGCCCATTCGCAGAAGTCTCAAAAGATCGAACACATCTTGGCGAGCTTACTGGTGAAATGTTTATCGAATCATGTTACGACTTTGACGTCAAATTTGTTGTGAAAACAGGAAGATTATTTGGAGCATATGGAACATACGACGTTTTTCTAGCATTTCTTGATGATTACTATAATACAACCCAAGCAGGTTATACCATATATTACCGCACATCCCCACTACCATAAAAAATTCAGATTTTGAAAAAAATGTTTAAAAATTGAGAAAACGTCGTGAAATTATGCTTTCACGACATCTTATTGTTTTTCTGTTTATTTGCTAGAAATATGTCAAGTATGAGAATATTATTCATAAAAAAGTACTTTAAGAAAGTTATCGTAGTTAAGCATGGTTAGAGGTGAGAAGGAAAGAGAGGGAAGTTTCGTTTGATAATTAATCAATTTGTTATTTTTTCAAAAAGTGGGCTTGATTTTTTTAATTTTAGTGAACAGACGCTTATGGATTCGTCCCTTTTATCTGCTTACATAACGTCTGTTATGAAAAATATAGAGAATGGGACAGTTGCGATGGATGATTTTTGTGGTATTCTCTACCTTGACTCTGAAAGGAGGATGACTGCTGGATTTACCGTTTATGAATCGAGAGAAGTATATGGTGCTTGTAGTTATTATGCTCAAAACTTTTCAGTACCGGATGAGAAATATTGTAATCATGTTTTATCTGCGGAAAGGAATTATATTATTAACCCAAAAAAGGCTTTTGCCATAGAATTAGATGAAAATGTAAAAGCGCAAATTGAATTGGAACTTACTTCAGACCGTTTTAAAAGAAGTATGCATGAGAAGGAAAAAAGCTATACTGTTATTCCAATAGTCTGGCAAAAAAACAAGATAAACGTGGAAAAAGGTGTTTGTAAAACTTTTTCCAAAATCCTTCAACTTCCGAAAAGTCAAATTTTAAAAGAACTCATTAATCCAATTATAACTCAAGCAAAGGGGTTCGAAGGAAGTAGCAATAACGTGAAAATCAGAACACTTTGTTATAGTCGGGACATAATTACGCATCTAAAAACACATTTCATTTCAAGAGAGTATGTTTCAGAAGAAGAAAAGATTTTATGTTATGGGATACTAAGAGGGAGGAGGGACAAAGGATTTTCCACAGAGCTTGACTTATGGGTCTATGACTCAGCAAGGAGTTGTTGGGAGGCATGTTATTGTCTGCTTCTTGATTTCACCTTCGACAAATATTTACTAAGTGAGAATTTTTATGATATTTTTGGAGCAATAAATGATTTAAAAACAGGAATTGTTCGCTTTTCATTCACACACAGAGGTCAAAAACTTATAGCAATTCTCGTCAAATGTAAAAATTTAAACTTATATCCTCAAAATATTCCAACCTATGATTACATTAAAGACAATGAAACTAAGGGTTTAATTATAATATTACCAGAAGAAAATTGTAAGATATTTTCAAACCTTGTTTTTGAACGTGAATTAAGCTTAAAAGAAATAGAAGAAGAGGATTTGAGCAAGTTTCTTCCCCCAGAAGATATTTTAAAAAGATATATTTGTAAAACCGGATTGCTCTATATATCCTCTTCAAATAAAGTATTAGATCGTGAAAAACTCTTTAAAATCCTTGCAAATGCAGGAGAATCAAAGAATAATTATAACATATTATAGAAAAAAGAGTTCATAAATAGTTATTATTATCTAATATAAACATTAAAAATTGTGTTTTTACCATTTTCCTATATTTTTAAGTTTTTAGAGTATTGCTAAAAAATCGAACATTGATGAGTTTAACTCGGAAATTTTTGTGTTTAAGTTTATTTCTATCGTCTTCCACACATTTTTTTCATATTTTATAAAATAATAATCTCGATTCATTAAGAATTTTTCAACTAGATCATTCAAAGTTTTATAACTAGAGGAAGCATAGCCAAGTTTATCGTTATAAATCAGTAAAACTGTTGGATCTAAAAAACGTACTACATCGATTAACTTTTCGTAAACTGCTTCAACAAACTCTTTCCTAGCGAGTTCAGGTAAATATCCTCCTTTAAAAGCCGAAGAACCTAAACGTTGAGGAAAGGCTACAAAATCCCCGAAATTCAGGTAAAAAACATCATAATTTTTCGGTAAATGATCTTCCATTTTATGTAAGCGCCCTACTGAAAGGGCTGAACAGACATAAAAGTCATCTGGAAAAAGTGTTTCCTTTTTAAAAGATGGAGATTGGGGTTTTAAGTTAGGGAGCATCTTTCTTAAAAAATTCTTAATGCTAAATACTATACAACGCTTACTGAGGCGCTCATACATCTCTTCTAAAACTAAAGATTCAAGGTGAGTTCTTTCAAAAGTGATCTTTGCTTCCTTGGGTATAGGGACTACATCAGTATTTGCCCCTAAAAGAACCATATGAACTCCAGGCATTTCGGAATAAATCGGAAGATCTTCCCCTCTAATATCAATACAACTGAAAAAATAATCTCCTTCACCCTTTTCAATTATCTTTGCTTTTTCAAGCAATGGAAGATCAAAAAAATCTATTTTAGAACCAACAACTGTTTTAACATCAAAACCTTTTTTAGCAAAATAGTTTGAAAGTTTTACACCCTTTAAAAATCCCGTTTCCCCATCTACTATGTAGAGTTTCTCAATTTCGCACAAAACAGAATCTATTTCAATATCATTATTCTTCTTTTTATATGGCATACCACGCCATTGATAGGCAGAGATCACAGGAGAAGTAACATGACTTGGTAACACATAATCTGGAGCAATTAATATCTTATAAGCGGATTTCTGAGGCATCCCTAAGGTTACTAGAAAATCAGAAAGCCACTTTTCATCCAACACCAAAAAAAACCACCAAACTAGTAATTAAAAAAAGGTCAAAGAATTACCTACAAATAAAAGGAAAGATTAATGCCTTGAAAGGGAAATTTTAAGGGCCGCTAAAGCACAAAAAACTGATAAAACACCTAACAATGCCTTAATTCCTGCAATATCAGAATCACTTAAACCTTCAAAAACATTGAAAACAGGATCACTAGCAGTCATAGACTCGACCAAAATAAAAAAACTCAAAGAAAGAAACGCTAAAGCCATTAAAAGAATAGGTGCTTCTCTCTGTTTTGCAAAACCCCTAAAAGTAAAAGCTGAAACAGTCAACCAACCAAAAAAAATACCTAAAAAAATATGAGACTCAAACTCAACAAAAGAATCTCCCACACCACCCCACATTAAAGAAGAAAAAATCAATAAAAAAACCAATAAAATTGAAAATATCACGAACCGATATGAACCTGAAGGCCGAGGCCCATAAAAACCCTTTTCCTTTCGAGAATAAAGCTCCATAACAGGTTTTTCCATAAAAACTTCATCAGTGGAAGCCGTTTCAACACTCTCAACAGGTTGAACATCTTCGCTCGACTTTTCAGTCTCTACTTTGTCAACAGATGAATCAATTTTCTTCTTATTCTTCTTCTTTTTTTGACCCACTAAAATCTACTCCTTCCTTTTTCGAAAAGCCATATTATTACTAAACAAACATTTTTGATAAAACATGTGCCCATTTATCTTCCATAAACAAAGCATAAACTATTAGTTTCTCCATCTCTTCATCAAAAGGCTGAACAAGATCACCCTTAATCGTTGCAGCAATTCCTATCTTTTCAACAACTCTTTTTGCAACACGATTAAGTTTCCTTTTAATTTCAGTTTCTTTTTCATAATCATCTACAATAAAAACAAAAACTAAACATCCTCTTTTCTCAGCATAAAACCTTGTGCCATTAAGTAAACGAATCGTTTGTAACCCAGACTTAGCAATATCTATGGCAAAATTATCAATAGCGCTTAAAAAGTTGGTTACAAGCAGAGAATCAACCTCAGGATCAATAGAACTACCTGCAAAAGACCTGTGAAACAAACAAATCCCCGTATCAGTAAACACTAAACAATCACGAATCAAAGCAAAATACCTCACTAAAAGAAAAACATAATTAATCCGTAAATACAAAAGTAAAAAAAATAACTTTAATAATAAATCTATTTAACTATCTATTTAGCTTTTCTCTTATACGTTTATAAAAACAGTTTCATAAAAAACCCATTGTGACTCAAAAAACAAGAAAAACCTATCAAAAAAACTTTAAAAATAACAGAAATAAAAAAAAGAAACTTCTAAAAATGGCTAGAAAAAAAAATCAAGTAAAATGATTTCTAACCTTATAGGAAAGAACAAAAGTGATTTAAAGCCTTTAGAGACAAAAATTAAACAAAAAAACAGTATATTACAAAAAATAGAAGGAAAAACTTAAATTAAGTGATAACTTTAAACTACTAATTCTATATTATGGTTAAGGGGTTAATAATATGGGAAAAAACTCAGTATTAGGCATGACGATTTTTGCAATGCTATTGCCAATATCGGTTTTTTACGGAACTGATTCTGGTTTTTCTTTTACTATTGCTATTGGACTATTTTACGCTTACCTTCGTTTTGATATATTAATTTTAACCATTGACACTTTTGGTATTTTCGAATTCAAAGATATTACGGGCGAAACAAGCTTCTTTTCTCAAGATTCATGGGAAGGCATGTTTGGGACTGATGATGGACAAACTATGATGATTCTATGGGCAGCAACCCTAGGTTTAGCAGCTTTGGGACTCCTAATAACAATGTTTGATCCAAAAACCGGAGGAATATTCGTATTATTGGCTGCATTTACCAGCATAGGTTTCGCTGTAATGGGATATATGGCCCTTGATGACGTGTATGGTGGATTACTTGACGTATATCCGATACCCATAGGTGCATTATTCTACCTTATAGCAGGTATAATGGGACTTAAAACAGAAGAATTCTGAAAAAAAAATATAAAAAAGGGTTATAATTATTTTATAATCCTTTTATTACGTTTTTTTAGTCTATTTTTAAAAGAAGGAGGCTATTTTGATTTTTGGAGTAGTTCTCCTAGAATGAAGAGAAAGTTTATGGTGGTTTTCATTTCCTTTAAATAAGTGGGAAGGTAAAATATTGCTCGCATATTTGGCGCTTCTTTACCTATAGAGACGCTGAAAACGAAGGGTTTTATTTTTGAAAGAGGATTGAAAATTCTTTTTTTGCTTGAAATTTTTGTCCCGATGCTTTCGTTTAAAGCACGGATCATGAAAAAATCATCAATTTCTTCTTTATTGGTTTTTACTAGTTGAAACTTCATTAAGTGTTCTTTATACTCGCTGATTAACTTTGTTTCGCTTTTTGGAATTATTATGAGCTCTGTTCTTGGTTTTTGTCTAAAATCTGCATCAAAAGCGATTTTATCCAAAGATTTTTTCAAGGCTTTTTTTATGTAATATCCAACGGTGCCTCTATGACCTAAAACTACGGTTATATCTAAAGATTTAAAGGGTGCTTCTTTGGATAAGCTAAAGGAAAAAGCAGCAGCCCTTGAAGATTTTCCTAGAATTTTTACCCCGGTTACGTATTTTGTTAAGAGTCCTTCGATTTCTTGCCCGATGTCTCTTAAAAGCAATTTGTTTTTCATCCTTCCAAGCAAAAAGAAAACCGAAAAAAAAGCCCCAGAAATGATAAAAAAAAGTATCCAGTTAAAAGCCAAAGAAAAAACCCCTGTTAAAATATCTAAACTAAAACCATTAAAACTGAATATAATAATATACTAAGTGAATTGGAAAAAATTCTTTTAAAGGTTTATGTAGACCGATTGAGAAAGATTTTCGCTAATTTTTCCTAGAAAGATTTAAAACTGATTTTCCTAAAACTTTTCCGATGAACCTTGAGGTATAAAAAAGCTGTTTTTTATGCGTTTATTTCTGGATTTCTTCTAATAATAACAGGTTGGCGTTGGTACCCGGTCTTTTGGGACGAATTAACAGCTTGGCTAGCATCAGAATTACCTGAATATGAAAGCGGTATCCGAGGTTTTTTTGTTATAATTTTAATCTTAGCTTTTTGGAGTGGTGTAACGGTTATTTTGGGCGGTATATTCATAAGTAGGGAACATCTCTTTACAGGAAGATTTCTAATACTTATAGGGGCAGGGATTGGTCTAATAACACTTATTTTAATCTTCCTTTTTGCAGTTATAATTTTGGGGGCTTGCAGGGGGCTTACGTTTCTTCTTTCGACATCTTCTTACTCTCTACGGATTAGGCATTATATTTGCAATACTTGCTAGAAAAAATGCGAAAAAAAGATGAGGATAAAACAAAACACTAATCACAAATCTTATCACAAAAAAATTAAGAAAAAAAGAAGAGGAACCAAACATACTCCTCTTTTAAAACTTTTTTAATCTGGTTTTTTCAAACTTTTCATGATTGATAAGAAAACTTTAAAACATTAAAATCTAAAAATACTGGAAGAAAGCTAAACGGAAAAGGGGGGGGAAGGGGTAACATTATAACAATTAAGGATTTTCAGAATAATAAATTAAAATGCTACCCATTCCCGGAGGTGGATAAAAACTATCTAATCTCAATATTTATTTACACTTTAATCCTTAAAAAAATTATGTTTTTCCGTTTTACAGGAGTTGATTTTTAAATTTCTCTAGTTTTAAAGGGAGTTTACTGAATTATTGGTTTTGTTAGCTCTGATATCCAGATTCTTAGAATAGATTGAAAATACTGGAATTAAAGAGATACAGGAATAAGAAGAAATAAAAAAGTGAAAGGCAATAAATAAACTAGTTATATTTTTTTTATCAGATTTAAAGAGAAGATTAGAGGAAAAATCAGGTAAATTTTCGAATTTTTACTGGCTTCAAAAATATATTTTAAGGTTTTATAGGGGTGAGAAAAGTGAGTAGTGATATAGATGTTGTGAAAGAAGCTGTAGAAGACTTTTTCAAGGATATGACTAGGGTTTTAAAATTTGGGGAAGTTCAGACTTGTGAAAATATGGCAGCTGTACCTTTAATTCTTCAAGATCGGGGTTTGGATTTTATAACCATTCGAGAGGCTGAAAGATTAGAAGTAGCATGGATCCAGGAACAGGTTTCAGAATCAGTAGGTCAGTTAGAAGCAGTAAATGTGGGAGAAAAACCTGTACTTATTCCTTTCCTGCAAACAGTTAAAGGGGGTAAACAAGATAGGACGGTATATGAACCGATCCTTATCCCTGCTGAGTGTAAAGAAAGCAATCCCTTACCTATACCAGCACGTTGTATAGAAGCCTCAAGATGGACTTATGCGGCGCAATTAGATGGTGGAAGAATACAGTTTGATGGTGGAAAAGAGACGCGTAAATTTAAGACCTCAGGGATTAGAATGAATCAAAGTGTTTCAAAGAGGCTTATGGAAGCAGGAGGAGACCAATCAATGCTTTGGGACTCAGTAGAAGCTTACAGTGAACTGATGAGCATAGAAAGGAGCAAAGCACCCACAAGAAGTTATCTAGACATGATTGAAACGAAACAAGAGGAAATAGATGAATATCTAGCTAAGTTTAAGGATGTTGAAGGTCAGTGTGGCACCGCTGTGCTTGTAGGTGGCGAAGTTATCGGTTACGAATTTTACGGCAATTCGAAAGCTTGGAAAGACTTCAGGCAAGATGTATTAAAAGGGTATGTTACTGAAGCTCTACTAAGACGGCAAATAAAGAAAGAAAAGGAAAAAGAAGGACAAGAAAAAAAAGAAGAAAAAATCAGCACATCAGAAGCCCATAGAAAAGCATTAGAAACGTTAACCGAAAAAATTTCTAAAATAGAACCACGGGAAGGTACAGGACTTGGTTATGTTGTAGAATTTAGTTCTTCTGATGGAAACTGGCAAGGAATAACTCTCATACACGAAAATAAAATAATACACTTCTACGCCGTAGGAAAATCTAGCCTAGAAAAAATAAAACCAAAAAAGGTATTAGAAACAGCAGAAGTACAACGTATCTTAACACCAGAAGAGATTTCACTAGATCCTCAGCTGTCACAACGACAACAACAATTAATAGAACAAGAATGAAAAAATGCGAAAAAAGAAATTGTGAAAATATTTTTCACAAAAATTCCTTTTTTTTTAAGGTTTTTAAAAACCAGAGGAACAGATGAAGGTGGCTTAATAAAACAGTTATTTGTTTATTAAAGTGGGAAGGGAAGAAAAAAGGGGGATTTTTTCGTTTGTTTATTTTTCGTGGTTTTTTCTTTTTTCTAATGCAATGAGTTTGTTGAAGCCTGTGAGCATTGCTTCGACGCTTGCCATTACTATATCTCCACCAGCCCCGCTTGCCGTGATCAAATTATCGCCTTTTCTCAAGGTTACTCTTACGTTTACAACTGCTTCTGTTCCTCCTGTTATGGCGTCAACGTGGTAATCTTCGAGATGGATTTGTGAGATTGCTGTGTTTTTTAAAGCTGATTCTATGGCTTTCATTGCTGCATCCACTGGACCAGTTCCATAGCCTGATGAAAAGAATTCTTTCCCATTTGTAGCTATTTTAACACTAGCTGTGGAGGTGATCTTGTTACCGGTTACCACGGTTAGTTCGTCAAGTTTTACAGCCTCTTCTATCGTTCCTTCAGTAACTGTTTCTGTTATAGCAACAAGGTCTGAATCTGTCACCTTTTTTCCAAGGTCTGCGAGCTTTTTCATCTTATCAAAGATCTCGATAAGTTGTTCGTCATTTACGTGAAAACCGAACTCTTCTAAAACTTCTTTAAGGGCTGCTTTCCCGGCATGTTTTCCCATTACTAAACGTCTTCTTCTCCCTATTATATTGGGGGCAATGGGTTCGTACGTTTCTGGGTTTTTCAATACCGCAGAAGAGTGTATTCCAGACTCGTGGGCAAATGCATTCTCGCCAACCAATGCTTTATTAAAAGCTACAGGGAGGTTCATATTGTCTGAAACTACTCTAGAAAGTTCGAAGATTTTCTCTGGTTTTACTGGCAATTCTACACCGTATAGAGCTTTTAAGCTCATAACAACTTCTTCTATAGCGACGTTGCCTGCCCTTTCTCCCACTCCGTTTATTGTGCCATGAAACTGTTTTCCACCACCTTTTAATGCTGCAAGTGTGTTGGCTACAGCTAAACCAAAGTCGTTATGACAGTGAATGCTTATAGGAATGTTGGGAAAAGTTTCTGTAAGAGTTTTGAATCGGGCATAGATTTGTTCAGGAACAGCTACACCGACAGTATCACAAACACAGAATCTGTCAGCTTTAGCTTCTTTACCTGTAGTGAAAAGGGCAAATAGGTCGTTTATATCTGCTCTTGAGCCATCTTCAGCGCTTAATTCTACTATGAGACCGTGATCTTTAGCAAAATCTATACAGTTTGTGGTAATTTCAAGGATTTCTTCCAAAGTTTTTCCAAACTTTTCTCTTCTGTGAAGCTCTGAACTCGCAACGATTAGATGGATACTGTCTACTTCACATTCAAGAGAGCGTTCTATGTCAACTATTACAGCGCGACAACCACTACAGATTTCAGCATTTAATCCTTCTTTTACAACGGCTTTTATTCCTTCTCGCTCGCCCACGCTTGTTATAGCCATACCGGCTTCAATCACGTGAATTCCAAACTCATCTAAGGCTCTAGCGATTTTAACCTTTTGAGGAGGAGTTAAAATGCATCCAGGGGTTTGTTCCCCATCTCTTAAAGTTGTATCAAAAATCCGCACATTTTTTAATCTTTTTAAAACTTCTTCATCAATTGAAAAAACATCTTTATCGACCGATAAAATAGTCACGACCATTCACCTAAAACACCTCAAAAACCGGACTCATTCTACAAAAAGATGTAGAATAAGGAAACCGACAAGTTGAAGATAACTAAACCCATTAATGAGCTTAAAACATTAATAAACTTAACCCATTAAAGGATTTATAGTGTTTTTTATTTTTATCCTATTTATTCCTATTTTACTCTTTTTGTATAGCTTCTATTGCTTTGTACATCCGTTTATAGGCTTCTTTAAATAATGAGTCTTTTGAAAGGTAGGCAGTTGCCTGAGTGAAAAGTTCTTCAAACGTCCTTGAATCCTCTTCTTTTATAGCGTTTATAAGGCGGAGTAAGTGATCTTTAAAACCTTTCATAATGGGTTCTGAGTGTGGATTGGTTAAATTTATGAGTGTGGGAAGTTCTGATCCTTGGTATATTATAGATTCTGTTAAAGTAAGTAGAAGTTTAAAGCTTGATCCTGCAAACTCTCTAAATCTTTCAAGCGATATTCCGCTTTCCGTCATCATTGAAGCAATTATTATTCCTATTGTGTGAGGTAAACCAAGCACATATGCCATTACAAGGTCGTGTTCCTCAAAAGTTGAAAATATTATATTAGCACCATCTTTTCTAAAAAAATCACCTAAGGATTTTGCAGATTCTTCGCTTTTCTCTTTTACAGATATTATCACGATGTTTAGATCTTTCAAACTTTTTGCTCCAGGGCCAAACATAGGGTGAAGACTTACTATGTATATAGGGTTTTTAGAAGCATCTTTTAAAGATTCTAATATGGGAGCTTTTATAGAAGTAATCTCTGAAAGAATCGCATCTTTTTTTAAGTGAGGGATTATTTCTTTAATGACGTTTGCAGTTTTATCAATAGGCACAGAAACCATGATAAAGTCTGCATCTTTAACAGCTTCAACGTTTGTCTTTTTCCAAGAAAATCCTTCTGCTAAAGCGGTTTTTTTGGATTTTTCAGGGTCTCTACCGGAAATAATCACATCAAAACCCTTGTTTTTAAAATAACGAGCAAACCACAGCCCCATCTGCCCATAACCACCAACAACAGTAACATGCTTAAAAAACAAACATAAAACCCCCGGTTTTTAAAAGACAAATAGATCAAAAAATATATGTTTTCCGCTTTTTCCTTTTGCATCACACAATGGCTTTTTAAAAAAATATTACGATAAAAAAAGAATTAATAGAAGAAGATGAAAAACAAGTTAAAATAAATTTCTAAATCTGTTTATTTTTATCTATATTAGCTGTTCTCAAAGAGAAAGCTTCTTCATTATATTGGTTTTCTTCTAAAAGATTAGCGACCTTTTCCTTGAGTATAGGGAAGAATTTTTCTTTTCTCGTCTTTTTTAAGGTTGTATATAGAAAATTGACTGCGAATTTTGGATCTTTACGGGCCATAGAATAAGTAAATTTAATGATCATTTCCTCTTCGTCGAGGATGTTTACTTTATCTTCATCGTCAACCAGATTCTATGTCCTCCAAAATTTAATAAAGTAAATATATATTTATACAATTAACGATTGATTTAATATTAAAAAGATATAGTAAAATTATCAGCAAAAAAGAAAATATAATAGATTTAAATAGAATTTTAAAAGGTAAAACGCT
>SMTZ1_10004373_pt1 | contig 14225 bp, 13 predicted proteins | sample DeeMarSWOR136_30_FD_25667 | JGI IMG/M metagenome (IMG submission 25667) | reverse complement strand
ATCGAGTCGTCCAGTTTCTCAAGCGCTTCATTCACATGTTCTTTTTGTAAAATGAGCGGAGGCGTGAACCTGAAGGCGTGGCCAAGTCCACCCTTTCCTATGAGAAGGCCCCGTTTCTTGGTTTCTTCGAACAGCTCCGTCATTTCATCGACGGCTGGCTCCTTGGTTTTATGATCCCTGACGAACTCCAGTCCCTGCATGCATCCTCTACCCAGTATGTTCCCTATTAGAGGATATTTTTTCATTAAATCTTCGAACCCTTTCCGTATGAGAGTGCCCATTTCTTCGACATGGGAGGGGGGAGCTTCCTCTTTCAAGACTTCCAAGACTGCACGTGCAGCAGCCATGGAGACAGGGTGCTGTTGGAATGTGGATATCACGCTCACATCAAGCGCATCTGCGATCTCTGGGGTTGTTACAGTAGCCGAGAGAGGCATTCCGCTCGCAATGCTCTTTCCGCACGGCATGATATCGGGCACCATGTCCCAGTGCTTACACCCATACCAGTACTTACCGGAACGTCCGAACATGGTCTGAATCTCATCCGCGATGAAGAGACCTCCGTATTTGCGCACGATGTCAACCGCGACCTTGAAGTATTCCTTTGGCGGTACGATCAACCCGCTCACCCCTGCAATCGGCTCTGCTATGAATGCTGCGATCTTCCCTGTTGTGGTCTTGACGATGATCTCTTCGATATCCCTGGCACAAGCAATGTCACAGGAAGGGTAGGTGAGGTGCATGGCGCACCTATAGCAGTTCGGCTGAACAGCATGCCTGATGCCTGCAACTTGCATGTGCCCCCTCCAATTCGGAGCGGCAGTAAGGCTCATTCCGAGCACGGACAGACCGTGATAGGCACCACGAAGGGCGATGATTTCAGTCCGCCCCGTGTATTGCACCGCGAGCTTGATGGCGTTCTCAACCGCTTCCGTCCCGCTCAATGCGTAGTAGGATTTGGTCATTCCCGGCGGGGTGATTTCGGCAAGCTTTTCCGAGTACTCGACGGCATTTGCGTGCGGATACACACTCGAGCACTGCACGAGCGTCTTTACCTGGGTAACAAGCGCTTCAGTTACTTTCGGGTGGCAGTGTCCGCAGCTTACACTCAATATTCCGCCGAAAAAGTCCAGGTACTTTTTACCTTCTGTATCCCATACGTACATCCCCTGACCTTTGGCAATCGATATGGGCTCTTTGTAGAAATTACTCTGTCCCCACATGTATTTTTGCTGTTTATCCAGGATTGTTTTGATGTCCATGTCACTCTCCCGTTTCTATAAATGTATTCTTGTACTCGTTAATACAGTAAATCGATTGAAATCGATAAATACGAAGCTGGAAATAACCTGTTCCTGAACCCGCAACGATCTTCTACTGATGAAAAAAAGAATCTAGGTATTCAACGATGGTCTTTTTATTAAAAGTAACTCTTCACTTGTTCCAGAGCGAGATGAGGACTCGACAGAACAGGCACTTCCCGTTCGGCCTCTGGAATGATATCAAGCACCCTCGCCATCGATGCCTGAGCCAAAACGACCACATCAACTTCCGTGAATAGCCCTTTTACAGCGTCTTTTACTTTCCTATCATGGACCGCTCCTTCGCCCTGTATGAGAGGCTGAAGCGCATCTTCAACGAAAACAGTTATTACCTCGATATCTTTCCCCATGCTTTTCGCCAATCGCTCAAGCGCCTGTCTCGTGGGATCGAGCGTTGTTCTGTTAGTCGCGACTACCCCGATTCTCGCACCCCGCCTCACTGCTTCTGCCAGCATGGCGTCGTCGATTTTCAAAACAGGAATGCTGCACTCTTCCCGTATGTCATCGACGAAGGGAGAAGCAGATGAACAGGTAACCAGAGCAACATCTGCACCTGTTTCTTCTACGGCCAACACATGATCCTTCAACCTTTGCACAAGATATTCTCTTTTGGAATCAGGATTTTTCCGTATTATCTTCAGAAGTGGCTCGTCAAGTATGTGCATCACCTGAACACCGGGCAATAAATCCGCGCATAGCTTATTGAACACCTCGATGAGTGGCGGTACCGTGTGGATAAGGGCCAGATTTCCCATGTCTTGCTCCTGTTTGAATCATTTTTCCCTTGGCACAATTTTTCTCATGTACTCGATGGTTCTTTGCGCTGCCTGATCTCCATCCGGAAGGGGAAGTAGTTCTGCAGAAAGGTAACCGGTATAGCCACTCGATCTGAGGGTTTCTGCAATCTCTATAAAATCGATGTGTCCCTGCCCGGGAGGTAAACGGTTACTGTCACCTATATGCATGTGAAAAAGCCTGCCTGTAGAGGCAACCTTTTTAATGCTCCCTGTGAATGTTGGCTCTTCGATGTTCATGTGAAAGGTGTCTAGCACAATCCCTATGTTGCTGCTTCCGACCTGCTCGATCAGGGCAAGACCCTCCTCTGCGGTATTGATGATATCGGACTCGTAACGGTTGAGTGGCTCAAGTGCAAGAAGTACTCCATTAGCGACCGCCTTTTCTGCAGATCTCCCTAAAATGCTGACCAGTTGTGAACTCCCGTCTGTACCCTTTACCCATGCTGCTCGTCCTCGAAAGCTTCCGATTGTGACGCACCCAGCACCAACCTGTGAGGCGAATTCTATCAGCTCATGGAGCCTGCGCTCTGCACTGCGCCTGGTTTCTGCATCGCCGGAAAGGAGGGTGCACTTTTCGACCATAGCGACAGCCCCGCTCCCGATTGCAGAAACATGCAACCCAAACCTGCTCAACTGGGAGCTAATCTCCTTGACGTCCAGACTGCAGGGGGCACAAACCATGAGCTCCACACCGTCATATCCGAGCTCTGCCGCCTTTCGAAGGCGCTCCTCGAAACTCCCGGAAAGAAGCGCTACCGGGAGCTTCACTTCGATCTCTGGTGTTTGCAGAGCCAGTGAGAGCTTCACCGATCCTCCTATTTTTTCTTATCTTTTAATGCCTGCTGTGCCGCCTTTACGATATCCTCAATCGACATACCGTAACGATCGAGCAGCAGGTCATAGGGACCTGTTTCTGCAAACCGGTCTTGGATTCCCACTCTTCGCACCGGTATCGGAAACTCTTCTGCCACTACTTCGGACACAGCACCTCCGAGCCCGCCTATGACACTGTGCTCCTCTACTGTAACGACCGCTCGCGTTTCTCGAGCTGCTCTCACTACAGTTTCCCTGTCCAGTGGTTTCAGCGTGTGTACTTCAATAATCCTGGCTTCTATTCCCTTTTTCGCAAGTAAATCTGCGGCCTCGAGCGACCTGCTGAGCATCATGCCGTTGCAAAGAATCGTGAGATCATTTCCCGGTCGAAGTGTGACTGCTTCGCCTATTCTGGGGCTGTATGAATCATTGAACAGGACGGGAACCTCATTCCTGTTCAAACGGAAATACACGGGGCCGGGCCATGCTGCAACTTGGGGGATCAGCTTTTCCAGGCCCACAGGATCACCAGGTACCACCACGGTCATGTTCGGAAGGCTCCGTATGATTGCAAGGTCAGCGACCGAGTGGTGGGTTGGGCCGTCAAAGGAATCTGAAAGCCCTGCATAGGCTGCCATGAGCTTCACATTCGCCTTGCCGTAGCACAGATGCGTCCTGATCATCTCTAGGGCGCGTGTGGCAAAGAGAAATGCAAAGGTGTTCACAAATGGAACTTTTCCGCAATAGGCAAACCCGACTGCCACATCCACGAGTGCCTGCTCTGCAATTCCCACATTCACGAACCGATCCGGGAACTCCTGTTCGAACATATAGCTGTGATCCGAGTTTGCCACGTCCGCGCTCAAAACGACCACCTCCGGGTTCGTCTTCCCCAACTCGACCAGGGCGTTTCCGTATGCTACTCTCATTGATTTCATTTCTGCCATTCTTCTAACCTCGCCATGAGCTCTTTTTTTACAGATTCGTATTGATCTTTATTTGGAGGCATCCCATGCCAGCGATTGTCGTACTCGAAGAGGCGCGCCCCCTTCCCCTTCGTGGTACGGGCAATAATGATGCTTGGCCTGGCATGTACCTCGTCCGACCAGTCCAGCGCGTCGAGGACTTGGCCTACATTGTGTCCATCTATCTCTCGTACCGCCCACCCGAAAGACAGCCACTTCTCTGCAATGGGCTCGGTCGGCAGCACGTCGGCAGTCGCTCCGGTTTGCTGTATTCCGTTGTAGTCGAGTATCGCTGTCAGGTTCCCGAGCTTGTATTTTGCCGCAACCAATGCGCCCTCCCATATAACACCTGCATTTATCTCACCGTCGCCCAGGATCGCGTAGACCCTGGCCCTTGATGACCTCGCGGATGGAGCAGAGAACGCGGAAGGTTTCGTCCCCCCCATCCTGAGCGCGAGCGACATACCCGCTCCGATTGCGACACCGTGGCCGAGCGGCCCGGCGCAAATCTCCAGGCCAGGGAGCTTACTGTTTTCAGGATGCCCCTGGAGCCTGCTGTCGATCTGCCGGAACGTTTTGAGCTCCTCAACAGGGAAAAATCCCCGATAGGCCAGAATAGTATATAGCATTGCGCATGCGTGCCCTTTTGAGAATAGGAGGCGGTCTCTGTCCGGTTTATCGGGCGCATGAGGATCGATTTTGAGATGATGAAAATATAAAGCGGTGAGTATTTCTGCAATTGAAAAAGCCCCGCCTAAATGACCCGTCTGGGCTTGATAGACCATATCCAGAACCTGTATGCGGAACGTGATCGCCTTTCTCGATAGGTCCCGTATCAACTCCTCTGAATGATAGTGCATGAGTTCAACTCTCCATATATTTGGTATTAGTCGTCCTTGCTGTTTGAGACAGCAATCAAAGGAACTGAAAATGGGCATTTTTTCTTGTGCTCTCTTTTCATACGGGCGGTACTTTTGTACCGCACGGTACTCTGGTACCGCCGGGCACCGCCAAGCCTATATCGAGCAATTCTGAATGATGTTCTATCGATCTCTCAAAGAGCCCATTTTCTTACTGAAACGAATCTTACTGTAAATACGGTATGGTCTGAGGTCCTTCCGGTAATACACATATCCTGGCACTTTTCCCATACCTGCGGATCAATCTTTTGATTGTTACCTCTATGCTGTGTGAGGGCTTCAGCAGAGCAGATTCTATCTGTTCATCCGTGAGATTCCCGCTTCTCACATAGACATCTGCCTTCATCTGAATCTTTGCCTGTATGTGCGCCTGCCACTGATCCTGCTTCCCGGAGCCGGAGTTTCGAATCTTTTTCAGCATCTCCTGAGGGGTTTTCGATTCTATGAGTATCTGCCCGTACAAACCGTGCTCGGGAATTCCGTCCCAACAATCGGCAGCGACAATGATTGCCCCGCCCTCTTTCACGATCTGAGCAGCTGCGCTCATCCCCTTGACCGACTGATACAGGTTCAGATCGAGCGGGGAGCCGGAATTTGAGGTCACCACAATATCAAAGGGACGGCGCACAGGTACCATGGCAACACTCTTAACAAACGTGCACCCCTCTTTGTGTGCATCAGCCAGATCGCCTGCAAATACACCGGTGATCTCCTTGTTCTTGTTCAGTGCAACGTTCAGCAGAAAGGAGTTCCCTGCCATGCACGCTGCTTCGTGGACTTCCTCCCAGATCGGATTACCCTCAGTGATTCCCCAGATTGCCTTTTCATCGTCGATGTTTTTTGGAGAATGGTTGTTCATTATCGTCTGAAGCCCCGCCATTCCCGGGACCACGGCCTTCCCACCACCGGAAAACCCAGCAAAAAAATGGGGCTCTATGAAACCTGTGAGCACCTTCAATTCGCACTCTGAAAATTCTCGGTTGATCCAGATCTCGTTTCCATAAGAGGAAACACCGATCTTCACCTGGGTACCCCGGTCGAAACAGTTGTTCTGCACGATCCGAAATCCTTTAACAATCGAATCCCCAAGCATCCTTCGCAGCTCTTCTTCGCTGTTTTCCCTATGTGTCCCCAAGGCGACAAAAAAAGTAATTTTATTCGAAGGAATATCTTTCATTTCTTCCAGCAGAACAGGAAGAATCACCTTGTAAGGCGTTGCGCGGGTGATGTCGTTCACAACAATGCCGATGGTATCTGCCTTTTTTACCGCATCGGAGAGCGGGGTGCAGGACACCGGGGACTTCAATGCGTTTGTTAATGCTTCCTCCGGATCGGATATACCCCGAACATACTTCGGCTCGATCACGGTCACCACGAGTGAGTCGGAGAACTCCACATCGAGTCCCTGTTTTCCATATGCGAGTGTAACTTTCATCGGATCCTTTTTCTAATTTTAAACATTTTTAATGAGCGCAAGATCTCCAGTTTTAGCAGCTTTCAATATAGGCCCCATGTATGCATCGACCATGTCTGCATTCAGCGCCACAGGCATATTTTCCAGTTTCATCTTGAGCTGCGGATTCTTTGCTGCAGTCAATGCTCGTTCGATATGTCCATTGGTAAACCCTTCGACTTCACCGAGGGTCGTCGGGAAACCGATGTCCTTTGCAAAATCGATCATCGCTTTCGCAACAACCATACCGAGCTCTCGTCCTCCCGTCCCTTCGAGCGAAGACTTCACGTATCCCGCTTCCTTGAATATCTTTCCTACCAGACGGAGAGGTTCCTCGATTTTGGGAGCGAAAAACACCGTGTAATAGGGATTCATAATCGCACATGCTCTCCCGTGACTCAGAACGTCCACGAGAGAGAAGCTTGTCAGATGTCCACCGTTTGTACCGCCAATCATGATTGCATAGCCCCCCAGGTCTGTCCCAAGCCCCAGTGCCTCCCTTCCTTTTTCGTCCCCGGGATTTTTCATGACTTTCGGGAGGTGCTCGACAATCAGCCTGATTGATTCATATGCCACATCTCTCACCTTCTCATAATAGGGCTTGCCCACTGCGCCATACAGGACCTCCAGGGAATGCGCGATTCCGTCGAGCGCACCGTCTGCGGTGAGACTGAGCGGTGCAGAGAAGGTGACTGAATAGTCGAAAATCGAATAGGGGGGTACAACCGCTTCGTCGACAATGAGCTTCTTCTGACCGGTCTTCACGTTTGTGATGTTCGAGTATTTGGTGAGATGAGCTCCGGAGCTCGCCGCAGTCTGAATTGCCACATGGGGGAGTAACTTTTTCCCCTTTTCCTGCAATGCCTGGGTTACAATACCCGTACCGAAATATCCTTCTACATCTCCACCCAGGGTGTAAAGCACCGATGCAGCCTTGGTCACATCGATCGTACTTCCGCCCCCAAAACTCACCGCAACATCCGGTGCGATTTTTTCAAGCTCGCCGGTGATCCGGTTTAAATCTTCTATGGGGGCATTCGGTGCGGCCCCTTCAATCTCAGCAAGGAGATTCACTCCGGATGCCGCAAGCGACTTCTTAATGGTTTCAATGAAGTGCTCAATTCCGGGAAAAAATGTGCACACAAGTGCAGCTTTTACACCCAATTTCTTTACGATCTGCCCCGTCTTTGAAAGTATCTTCAGCCCGTTCAGGTATCTGTCCCTTTTGAATCCGAACATAAGATCCCGTGCTTTTTCGAAATCTGGCATCCTAACCTCCTATTTATAAACATTTTAGATCTATAAGTATAACGTTCTCATTTTTTTAATATAATATGTGTTAATAAAAATAAAGAATGATAACGTTTCCAAATTATAACAAACTCATTTCTCCTGTCAACTCATACTCAATTCAATTCAAAAGGAATGACGATGCTCCACATGTCTCTACTGGATACCCACTAAACTAACAACTGTCAATTTTCAACGTAGATAATTAGTTCGTGGTTAATAATTATAATAATTACATAATATCGGTATTCTTGTAAAATACAACCACGAAATTATACATAGTTAGAGAACTCATTAGTCGCCGGTAAACCGGCTCAAAATAGTGAGTTGGTGAACATTGTTCACCAACGACTAATTATTAACCAGTGTACAGTGGAAATCCATCAATCCCGACATCGAATACTTCCAAAGAACCTTTGCCAAACTCGGTAACGTAGAGCTTTTTCGACCCTTTCGGGCCGAATGCACAGTTGGTCGGCATACTCCCTTCGGTTTTAATGCGCTTGACGACTTCACCCTTTTTTCCGAGCACGGTGATATCACTCTGGCCGAACACAGCCACATAGAGATTCCCGTCCATGCCGAACTTCATTCCATCGGGGCCTTTGAAACCCTCAGGTGCCTTAGGATCAATCACATTTCCAAAATATTCTCTTTTTCCCACAACGCCGCCCTTATCCCACTTATACCGGTAAACGTTCCCGGTAATGGTTTCATTTACGTAGAGATAGTTGTCCGGTCCGAACACAATGCCATTGGTGAAGCGAATACCTGTATCGAGCCTTATAATCTTTTTTGTTTCGATCTCTATTCTGTACACACAACCCTTATATTCAATTTCCTTGTAATCAGGTCTGATTTTTCCATCAGACTCAAACTCATGTGGACGGATACCGGAATCTGTCAGGTAGAGCGCACCCTCCGGGCCGAACACAAGGTCGTTGGGGAAAATGAAGGGTTCACCCTCATATTCTTTTAAAAATGTTTCGAGCTTACCGCCCACGGTAAGTCGAAGCAGAGAGGGCGTTAATGATTCGGCGACCCATATCACTCCATGCCTGTCGAGGGTGAGCCCGTTCGGGCGTCCTGTTTTTGCAATTACGCGCTTTGCCTTTCCATCGGCACTCACATGGGTCACACATCCTCGATCAGCCGACATTTCCACAATGAGCCAGCTGTTGTCATTCAACAAGACAGGACCTTCCGGTTGTCCGACACCTGTGCAAAAAATCATTTTACTATCCCCCTTTCATTTTCTTATTTTCATCCAACCAGTATTACGAATAGAAATATCTCACGTTTAAGAAACTACCGATCCTGATTCAAACGATTCTGCTTTAAACGGTCCTGCTTCAAAATATCCTGCTTCAAAAGATATTGCTTCAAATCTGTGCAGTCTGTCCGCCATCCACAGGAAAGACTGCCCCTGTAATAAATGAAGCCTCATCTGATGCGAGAAAAAGCACCGCAGCAGCCATTTCAGAAGGCTGAGCGAGCCGTTTCATAGGAATGGTGTCCAGCACAAATTTTTTCAGAAACTCCTCCGTTACATTGTCCCTCAGCATGGGTGTATCAGTCGGACCTGGCGCAATCGCATTCACGCGCACATTGTCTTTGGCATGATCGATCGCCATCGCCTTCGTTAAAAGAGCAACTCCCCCCTTTGAAGCAACATATGCGGCGCTATTCCCCGCTGCATCGTGAGCGCCGGTCGAAGAACTCATATTAACAATGGAGCCGCCCCCACGCCTGATCATATGCGGGAGCACCGCTCTGCTGCACAGATAGGTCCCGGTCAGATTGGTTGCTATCACCCTGTTCCACGTTTCCTCGTTGGTATCAAGAATTGATCCAAAATAAAGCGTGCCGGCATTGTTCACCAGAATATCAATGCCTGCAAAGGCTTCAAGCGCCCTCTCAACCATACGTTTTACCTGTGTCGGTTGCGTTACATCCACCTTCATGGAAATGGCATTCCCGCCCGATGCACTCACTTCTTTTGCCGTCTCTTCGGCAGTATCCTCTTTATAATCTGTAACAAAGACACGTGCCCCTTCACGACTGAACAGTATCGCTATCTCCCTTCCTATGCCCGAACCGCCGCCGGTTACAATAGCGACCTTGCCTTTTAGTCTCATTCGTGCCTTCCCTCAATACAGGAAATCGGGTTTTCGATCATCTGCTTGATGAGGTTTAAAAACTGCGCTCCCTGTATTCCATCCAAACAGCGATGATCCACCGTAAGTGTGAGGTTCATTACCGGTCGAAGCACAACCGTTTTTTCAGCCGTACCGACCGGTGTTTGAATGATCCTGCCGCATGCCAATATCGCACTCTGAGGTGGATTCACAATGGCTCGAAAGCGATCAATCCCATACATTCCGAGATTGGAAACCGTAAAATACCCGCCTGTAAGCTCTTCACTGGTAAAATGCATATCTTTCATCTTCTCTTCAAACAGCTTTATCTCACCATTAATCTGGCTCAACGTCTTTCTGTCAGCATTTTTTATAACCGGAGCCACAAGCCCGGCAGGTCCCCCAACTGCGACGTTAATATTTACATCTGCATATATCTTTAAACGACCGGTCTCAAATGAAGAGTTTGCTCTTGGATACGTACGCAATGCTGATGCGACAATTTTAATCAGAAGCGTGGTAATCGAAAGCCGTTTACCGGTCTCCGATTCCACCTGCTCCATCATCCCGTCCCGTATCCAGAGCAATTTTTCTACATCGGCAGTGATATCGAGGGAAAACTGTGGTGCTGTCGTGACACTGTACAGCATCCGCTCGCCAGTTAATTTTTGAACGGGTGTTAAATTAAGCAATTTTTCACCCCTTTCAACTCCCGCGGCGGATGGCGCTGATGTATAAGCGATCACATCCTTCTCTGTAATAAGGTTATCCGGTCCTGTTCCTTTTACAGTTCGAATATCGATACCGGCTTCCCTTGCTCTGCGCCGGGCTGCAGGAGCTGCCTTTACACGATCAGGTAAAGGTTCTCCCCGTGGACTTTCCGCCCTGTAGGCCGCTACATCTTCTTTCTGTATCCTTCCTCCAGGACCGCTCCCTTTCACCTTCGTGAGATCGATTTTAAATTGCTCTGCAAGTTTCATCGCAACAGATGTTGCATTGATAGTCTGACCCTCAATTACCCCGGGTAGATCTTTTCCTTTCCGAGGGGCCTCTGTCTCTGAAGGCATCAACGGAGGAAGCTCAGGCACCTCTTCATCATCACTTTCTGTAATATAAGCGATTGTCTCACCCACCTGTACGGTGATCCCTTTTTCCACCCCTTTCCGAATTCCCTTGAGAATACCCGATGCCGGCGCCTCCACTTCTGCTGTGACTTTATCGGTCATAATCTCAAGAATTCCCTGTCCTGCTTCGACACGATCACCTTCATTGACAAGCCAGTTGACTATCTCACCCTGTTCCATATGGTCCGACATTTTTGGGATAAAAAATTCAACAGCCATTTTTCTTTCCTATGTTCTGTGAGTTATATCCTCAGAGGATACCGAGAAAAAATTCTTTAAAGCTTCTCGTATCATTCTGTCAGTATTGTTGAGCTTCCGCCACTTCCTATATCCAGGGGAATACGGTCCGGTCCCTGAAGATTCAATACCGCAATCACCCTCTCGCGGGACTTCATTTCAGGCATATTTATTGATTCTCTTTTGGAATGTATTTCCTTAAATACTCTATGGATTCCCGAGCTGCAGTATCCGGATCGGGCCACGGCATAATTTCCATGGAAACAAAGCCATCATAGTTTATTTCGTGTAATGTTTGAATTATTTTTTCAAAGTCCAGGTGGGCATTTCCCGGATATTTTCTGTTGTCGTCTGTAAAATGTACAAACCAGCACTTATCCCCTGCATGTCGAATACTTTCGAAAATATCGTCGTCCTCGATATTCATATGATACACATCGAGCATCAGTCCGAAATTATCTCGCCTGACCCTTTCGACTATTTGAATTCCGTCCTGGGTCGTGTTGATATAGTTTGTTTCCTTGGCGGTAATCGGCTCAATCACCAATCTTATTCCCTTGGGGTATGCGTAATCGGCCAGTTCTCTGAATACCTTTTCCATCTCATCCAGTGTTCGTTTTCGATCTTCTGCATATCCCATTCCCCGTACCCGACCGATGTTCACCATCGTACCTTTTCCGAGGTAATCACCTGCAAAGTCGATGAACTCCTTGAATCGCGTTAAGGCTTTATTACATATTTCCTTATCAGGTCCAACGAGGCCCAGTTCATCCTCCCCATAAACATGTCCGGTACAGAGCCCGGTTAATATTAAATTGTTCTCCCCAAGCCACCCCTTAATTTTTTCCCCATCGAGCTGTTTGGGGTTCTTCGTCATGAGTTCAACACCCTCATATCCGTGCGCAGCAATTTTACTGAACGCCCTATTCAGGTCACCGCTGTATACGGCAAGCGTATCCTTCTCGAGGTCCGGTGCACCAATCATGGCAGATATTTTTATCATTGTATTGTTCTCCTCAACCTAGTATTGCATAACCTTTTTTATCGCCTTTACCACATCAACCGTACCCGGCCAGACACCATTTTCAATGCTATCAGCAAAGGGGATCGGTGAATGACGACCCGTCACTCGAACTATGGGAGAATGTAAATACTCAAATGCCCTCTCCATAACAACCATACCCCATTCACCGGCAGGTCCGTAGGATCGACAGGCCTCTGCAACGAGCACGACGCGTCCTGTTTTTTTTGCTGAATTACCGATGGTCTGCTCATCAAGCGGGCTTACGGTGCACACATCGACCACCTCAACATCTATTCCTTCATTTGCGAGCTCCTTTGCGGCCATCATCGCATGCCACACCATATAGCCCGATGTGATAACAGTAACATCTTTGCCTTCACGTTTGATATCGCATTTGCTCAGGGGCAGTGCATAATCTTCGTCCGGCACGAGACCTCGGAACGAGTAAAGCATTTTATGCTCCAGAAAGATGACGGGGTTATCATCCCTGATCGCAGCCTTCATTAATCCTTTTGCATCGTACGGTGTTGACGGTAACACAACTTTCAATCCAGGGATGTGAGCATACCATACTTCCAAACTCTGGGAATGCTGAGCTGCCGTACTTTTCCCCGCACCGCCACCCTGAGCCATGCGGATCACCCAGGGTATTTTACATTGACCACCTGTCATGAAACGCAATTTCGCGGCCTGATTGCAGATCTGATCCATGGCAAGACCCGAGAAATCAACGAACATGATTTCTGCAACCGGACGCATACCGACCAGGGCTGCACCGGTTGCGGCACCGGCAATTGTATTTTCTGATATGGGGGTATTGCGCACCCGCTCAGGTCCGAACTGATCAAATAGAGTCCTTGTCACTCCAAAAGCCCCGCCATGCTTTCCGATATCCTCCCCAATCAGGAAAACCCGTTCATCGCGCACCATTTCTTCTCGCAAAGCCTCCCGAATTGCCTCCTGATAGGACAGTTCAGTGGCAGGTGTCCCGTCCTCTACCTGCTTGATCAAATCAGGTGGCATTGAGACACTGATTTTACCCAGAGATACAGAGTCTTTTTCAATTTTTCCCATTTTTTCACCTTTTTAAGTATATATATAATCGGTGGCTGTCGAAGGATCAGGCTGTCTGCTTTCCTGTGCAAATTGGATTGCCTCAGCAATTTCCTTTTTAACTTCTTTATCGATCGTAGCAAGTTCAGCACTGCTCACCTTCTTCTTGTCGATTAAATAATTTTTAAATCGAGGTATTGGATCATTTTTTCGGTACTCCTGCACTTCTTCTCTCGATCGGTACACTTCGGGCTCACCACTGTAATGCCCATCGAATCTGTAGGATTCTGTCACCAGTAGAATAGGCCCCTCCCCCCTGCGGGCCTTTTCAACAGCTTCACACGCTGCTTCATACACTGCAATCACATCGAATCCATCAACACGAACACCTGGAATGCCGTACGATTGAGCGCGAATCGAAAGGTCATCAATATTTGTAGAATAGCTAATATTTGTCGATACTCCATAGTGATTATTCTCAAGTACGAATACAACGGGCAATTTCCAGATTGAAGCCATATTTAAACCTTCATGCCAGTTTCCGGTGTTCGAACCTGCGTCACCTATAAACGGCACGGCAACTCTTTTTTGTCCCTGCATTTTAAATCCCATGGCAGCACCCACCGCAATAGGAATTCCGGCGCCGACGACCGCAAGGGCTCCAAGACTGCCTGTCTCGAAGGCAGCGATATGCATAGATCCTCCGCGCCCTTTACAGTAGCCTGTTTCCTTTCCCAGTATCTCGGCAAACATCTTTTTCGGTTCTGCACCTTTTGCGATATTGTGACCATGACTCCTGTGTGTCCCGGCTATAAGATCATCTTTTTTCAGCGCCATGCACACACCAACCCCTGATGCTTCCTGCCCGATGTACGTATGAATCGCCCCTTTTACCTGGCCCCGCTTGAAAAGATCACTCGCAGCAAGTTCAAATTGCCTTATCCTGACCATCCTTCTGTACATTCCTAACAATGTATCACGAGCTATTTCCATTTCTTTGTCTCCCGAACAAATAAAATATGATTTTCAACAATTATTGTTAAATATTATATAAGATATCTGATCTCTGACACACCCATGATATCAAAC
>SMTZ1_10023486_pt1 | contig 14227 bp, 11 predicted proteins | sample DeeMarSWOR136_30_FD_25667 | JGI IMG/M metagenome (IMG submission 25667) | reverse complement strand
TTTGAATACCTCCAAATTCCCGGGTATTTCCAATACTTTCGGTATGTTCGTAAATCTCGGATCATTCATTATCAAACGAAATCCTTCTAATCCGATTTTGCCTTTGCCAATAATTTCATGCCGATCAACCCGTAAGCCCAGTTCTCTTTTTGAATCATTCAGGTGAATCGCTTTTAACCTTTGAAGCCCAATGACTTGATCGAATTTTGCGATCGTCTTTTCATAACTCGATTCAGTACGAATATCATATCCAGCCGCAAAAATATGACAGGTATCCAGACAGACACCAAGCCGCTCAGGCTGTTCAGTCATATCAATGATCTGTTTTAATTGTTCAAAGCTGTAACCCAAATTCGATCCCTGACCTGCCGTTGTTTCGAGAAGTATTTTAAGGTTATAACCAGAGCATTGCTGATGAACAATATTGATACTTTCTGCGATTAATTTTAATCCAACATCTTCTCCAGCACCTTTATGCGAACCAGGATGGAAGATGAGAAAGGGAATTTGCAACTCCTCGGCTCGTTGCATTTCCTCGAAAAACGCTTTTCTGGATTTTTTGAGAAGGTCTGTTTGAGGACTTCCTAAATTAATGAGGTAAGAGTCATGCGCCACAACACAACGAATCGCTGTTTTTTTCAACGACTGCTGATAATTTTCGATTTCGCAGGTTGATAAAGGCTTGGCATTCCATTGCAACTGACTTTTGGTAAAAATCTGTATTGCTGTACAGCCAATCTCAAATCCTCTCAGGGGAGCCTGATCCAGTCCGCCAGAAATTGAAACGTGCGCTCCAATCAACATGTTAATTTTCCTGAAAATTTTATCGATTTGAGGCTTAGCTTCGCTAAATAAATTTATCCTAAATATGGCCGTAAATTTTCTCGGCGATGGAAATATCGCAATTTACGTAACGCTTTATTTTTAATTTGTCTAATCCGTTCCCGACTCAAGTTCATTTTTTCACCAATTTCCAATAAGGTCATTGGACGTTCTTTTTCGATTCCATAGTACAACCTCAACACTTCAGCTTCTGGCTTTGTTAATGATTCGAGAGCCATCTTAATATCTTTCTTCAATGATTCTTCGAACAACTTGCTCAAAGGCGCGGCAAACTCATCACTACCAATTTTATCGATGAGTGCCAAACTCTCCTGAGAAGGTCTTGTGGAATCTTCAATTGATAGCTCACGTCCCCAGTACATCATATTTTTAGATAGGGTGTTTGGTGATATTTTAAGTTTATCTGCCACTTCTTCTAATTCAGGAGTCCTCCCCAGGTCTTGTTCTAAATTTTCAATTATTGAAACGACCTTCTGCAAAGCCCAAATATGATTTATCGGCAGTCGCACTAAACGTGAATGATTTGCCAGAGCCCGTAGTATTGACTGACGAATCCACCAAACTGCATAAGAAATGAACTTATTCCCTCGTTCTGCATCAAATCGTTTTGCAGCTTCCAATAAACCAAGATTTCCTTCGCAAATAAGTTCATCCAGAGGCAATCCGCGATCTTGATATTCACGAGCAATGAAAACGACAAATTTCAAATTTGCATTGACTAATTTTGTTAAAGCCTGTCGATCGCCTTTTTTAATCTTTTTGGCTAATAAGGCCTCCTCCTTATGAGGCAACAGAGGAATTTGATCTATATCATGCAAATATTTTGCTAAAACATCACTTGATTGTTTGCCATTGATATTATTTTTCATATTGAAACCTTCGTAAGATGCAATCTTCAGAAATTATTAATTTCAACGTATATTTTTGTTCATACATCCTGGCTGAAAAAACGAAGTTGCGCAGCAAAAAGGATGGCTATTCTGGAGCATTGATTTTAAAAAGTGAAGTGAAATCTTATTGTCTAATGTTAATGCTTTTTGTTCCGGTAGTGACATAAAAAAAATATAAAACTTAAGCAACTTGCTTGCTCCGAAAAATATGAATTTTGCATGGGTAATAGTCACAAGCCAAAGGCTTATGTTTCGTTTTCACTCTGACACTATTTAATCTCACTCACTCTATAAATTCACGATTTCTTTCTTCATTTGAAACAATTTTGAAATATGACTTTTTTCTTCTTCAATTAGATTTTCAATAAGCTTTTGATCTTTATGACTTACCAGTCGACTTAATTCCTGTAGGAAAAGAATCGTATCTTTTTCAAAACTTATAGAAATATGAATTGCACCTATTTCGTCCTTAAGTTCTTGCGCCAATGAATTCCCTTCTGTTGAATCAGGAAAGACATTGGTATCAATAAGAGCTTTAAAATATAATGATACTTCATCCCAATTATCTAAAGCATTCGTATCAATTTTTTCTATTAAGGTCCTTAATTGTTCAAAATTTTTAATGTGTTTTCTTTCCTCATTTGCCAGCCAATTATATCCATCTTTCAAATGAACGTTAGTTGTACTATGTGCCATATTCCTGTAAAAATCATGTCCCTTTTGTTCTATTAGAAGTGCCATCTCATAAATTTTATGCCCTAATAATTTATTAGTCATGAAAATACTCCTAATTTAATGTCAAATCCATTACAGTCGAAAGACATTTAAATTACATAGCTTAAACCTTCAGTTGCGGCATCTAGTTTCATATCTATCTTTAAATTATTTATTTTTTCACGAAAGTATTTGAGAATAGATTCTATTTCATCATCTCTTCGATCTGGTTCATGATGAAAAAATATAAGATGTTTGACATTTGCTTCAATTCCTAAATTAAAAGCATGTTCATACGAAGAGTGCCCAAATCCAGCCGTTTCAATCATTTCTTTTTGTAAATAATGTGCATCATGTACAAGTAAATCAGCATCTTTGCAGAAATCAATAAATTCATTCCAACTCGTAATTGTAGATTCTTTTGCTGGCAATAATTCATTATCAGTAATAAAAACAATTATCTTATTATTTTCAATCACCTTAAAACCGTAAGCAGCACCTGGGTGATTATTTCTAATAAATAAAAATTGAGCATCTTTCACAAAGTGTTCATTTTGAGATATCTCTTGAAATGTAATATAAGCTTTTAGTTGATCAAAATTGACAGGAAAATAACTTGACTCCATCTGATTTGTAAGAATCTCTTTCAGTTTATTAAACGCTGGAGGACATCCAAAAATTTTTATACGAACGTTCTCAGAATAAGCCGGGATAAAAAAAGGAAAACCCTGGATGTGATCCCAATGTGAATGAGTGAGAAAAAGATGAATAGTTCCATTAGTATTATTTTGGACAATTTCATTGCCTAACTTTCGTATTCCAGTACCTGCATCAAAAATTATTAAAGTACCGTCATCTAAAATCAACTCCAGGCAGGTAGTATTGCCACCATATTTTACTGTATGTTGCCCAGGAGAAGGAATAGAACCCCTTGTACCCCAAAATCTAAGTTTCAAACTCTACACCTCCTCATAAATATCTAATTTCCATCCAGCTTTTTTTATGAATGAAAAGGTGAAGAAAAATTTCCCTCTAACTTTCTTTACACATTAGGTGAATAATAATTTTCTCAACAATAATTCTATATTTGCTATCAATTTATAATTATTTATATCGTTTTTTGTGTCGAATATCACAAGCTTTAAATCTATTGGATTATTAATTTAAAATAAATAAAATATGATGATGATAGGATATAGTCATATATATACTATTAACGAAATGGTCTTCGGATTGAAACCCTTACGAAGGTTTGAAACCTTCGCAAGGATTATTCCTATTGAGTCCGAAAGCCATTTCGTCTTGAGCAAATCATAAAGGATTTAATTTTTAATTTATTAATTTAAAATAAGTTAGTAAAAATGACGTTATATTATCTTGATAATTTTAGACTTTTTTTACTATGTACATCATAATACAAAAATCATTAGAGAATGTCAACAATTTTTTTTCAGGTTACAAAATTTTTATAGCATTAAAAAAAAAGGCACTTTTTCATTCATCAGTGCCGTTTTTTTATAGAAAAAATAAAAACTTTTTTATCCATTTTTTAGAATTCTAATGAGTGTTTGAACAAACACTTCTTTAACAGTAATGCAAGTCATCCTTGGGCTGAATATTTATAAATGTAAGCTACTACGAGAAGATATCTTGCTTGCTTCTTAAAACACTAACTTAGCCACGTCCGAAATAACGAGCCAGAGATTTGTGGGACGTCTTCGTTCAGTCACGAATAAGTTATGTCTTAGTATATCTATATCATAATAATTGACCATTAAGAGCAAAAAAATTCAATCTGAAATATTACAGGCTAACAATATAGTCGGCATCAAATGCCACATCATAAAAATCTTTTAGTGTGCCAAGATTTACATTATCGATAATGATATTCTGAATCTTTCGACTTTTAATTGATGTTTTGCAAGCATAAATTGATATTTCTTCTTTTGCCATTGCCAATTTTATGCTTTTAGCATTTCTACTTCCTTTAACAAGATGGTACACTCCATCACCAACAAAGTAAAATGCGACTACCTTTGCCCCATGTTCACCTTTTAATATAGGAGCTAATAAATTTTCATCAATTAGTTCAGATATTCTTTCACTTGAAATTATGTATGCAATACTTTTCATATCAAACCTTTATTTAATGATTTCTTTTGAACTTTTTTATTGAAACTATATCTTAAATGATAATAGATTTAAAAAGTTTCACTTCTTATTGTTTATATTAATTTTCATGGTTTAATTTTTTAATATAATTTCGTAATTACTCTGACTTAAACAATTGAATCCCTTTCTTTTTATAGTAATCATCCAAAGCATTTTTTAGAGCTTGCTCAGCTAATACTGAACAATGCATTTTAACTTTTGGCAATCCTCCGAGAGCTTTGGTAACAGTTTAGTTCGTAAGTTTTAAAGCCTCCTCTATACTTTTTCCTTTAATTAATTCCGTCGTCATGCTACTGGTTGCAATTGCAGCTCCGCAACCAAAGGTTTTGAATTTTGCATCCACAATGATACCATCTTTAACTTTTATTTACATTTTCATCACATCACCGCATACTGGATTTCCAACGAGTCCGATCCCATCAGCGTCCTCAATTTCACATACATTACGTGGATTTGTGAAATGGTCCATAACTTTGCTTGAGTATGGTCCTTCCATACGATTATTGCTCCTCAAATATTATTACTTAGGAATCTTATCAGTTTCCGCAAGAGATTCCCGCAAAAAACGTGCGGGAATGACAGCCTCTCGAAGAGGATTTGAGAAATCATAAGTAAAAATATTTATCTGACTAAGTAGTAATATTTATATGCTCTTATACTGCCTCAACAGATTCAATTTCAGGAATCATTTTTTTTAAAGATTTTTCTATTCTCATTTTTAAGGTGGATTGAGAAAAAGGACAATCTCCACACGTTCCAGTAAGTTTAACAAAGACTTTTTTTCCTTTCAATTCAACGAATTCTAAGTCTCCTCCATCCGCTTGTAATAAAGGGCGTATTCTATTAAGCTCTGTTTTGACTTTTTCTGTCAACATTTTTCTTCCCCATTTTAATTATAAAGAAAATTTAACTACTTTTTGTTCTTCTAAGTTCAATATAAATTTTCTTATCATGTGGTTATTAATAACAAAGTATCATATCTTTTAACTTCATTAGTATAAACATGTTAATAAGAATGGTAGATCTACCCAAAAATGCAAAAAGTAATCAATCTTACAATTTAAATATTTCTAATTCTCCATGTAAAATATCTTCAAAATTATTTTTTTATTGACATTATCAATAAAATTTATTATCATTAGTAAATTTTTAAACCATCATTTATTATGATCCAAAACCTATTATAGGAGGAATTAAAATGACAAAAGCAGAACTTATAGATAAAGTTGCTGCAGTTGAAGGCGTACCCTCAAAAAAAGTTGCTGGCGAAGCAGTAGATGCTGTATTTAACACATTAAAAGCAACTTTGGTTAAGGGCGACTCTTTTACTTTTCAAGGCTTTGGAACTTTCAAAGTGCAAACCTATGCAGCCCGATCTGGTGTAAATTTACAGACAGGAGCTAAGATTCAAATTCCTGCCTCTAAACGACCCAAGTTCGTAGCAAGCAAAGGATTAAAAGATGCTGTAAAATAGGACAGCAATTTTTTTATAAAATTTAACTAACGGGACTTGTTCAATTTAATTTACGAACAAGCCCCGTTTTTATTAAGTATGCTTTATCCAACTTCCGATCATCTATTTCTATCTCTATACCACTCAGGTGCAGACATTCGCCACATATAATCTGGGTCGATGTAGGGTTCATCATCTTCCCTACCCGTCATCAATTTAATTCGCTTTTTCAATAATTCGCCAAAGTTTTCACCATGAATTAACGGCGTTTCCGCATATTCTGAAATCACCATAAAGTCAATTTCTGAAGTCTCCCACAATTCGAGAAGCTCCTTAGTATTTTCGATCTCATCAAGAACCATCTCTTTTACCATCTGTCTACGCTCTATCCTAATCGTTGCATTTTTATTTTCAAGATAACCATGCACCCCCGTTATCCAGGCAGCCACGTTGCGATGGGTGCGAAACCAGCATTTCAACGCACGTAATCTATCGCTTTGGTCTACAAATAAATTTTTTGCAGGATCGCTTTCTTCAATTTCGTTAAGAACTTTCACATAAATACGAAGTGCCTTTTCAATAAGCGCCCACATTGATTGATCCATCCGCTGAACTGCTAACAGACACCTCTCAGGATCTGTCAGATCAAATAAAACATCTTTCATTAAATCCACATTGGCAGGATTGTGAGGGGGTGAAATCATAAATCGCTCGTAATACGCACGGTCTTCTTTAGGGATCGCCTCAATATTGGGGACTATTGGTCTTACCCACAGTCTCATCCATGTATGTCCCCAAACAGAATACATTGAGACAGGAATTGGAAATATCCGAACTGCCTGATCCGTTAAACGCCAGGCTTCGACCAAGTCTGTTGCCCATTTTTTACCGACCCAACGTTTCGCAACATTATTAATTATCGTTTCTACGTCCTGAGAAGAATCTAACTGAAAAGCACGCCATACTTCGTGATTGATGGACAGAGGAACCATTGTCGGCGGATTTATGCCACCATAACTTGCAAGATATTCTGCCCCAACCTTTGCCATATTTTTCAATTTTTCAAAAGTGAGCCACGGCGCGGGTGTGCCCAGTAATGCATCGATACTGTTGACATTTCCAAAGCCATGTACCACATGTGTCAGGCAATCCTTGTTCTTCAATTCTTCCATTTCCTCTTTTTCTTTCATGTCAAAGGAATTGTGGAAAATAGTGCCGAGGACCTCTGTGACATCTTCATAAAGTGGATGATGATAAGGGCTTGCAAAACCTTTACTTAATAGAGTTGCCACTTCGACATCAATTCCATTGCCAATTTCACGATCAATAATATGTCGTTCAGCAGAAAGCGCCTCCAATCGTCCAATCACACGAAAATTTGGATTTACCCTTCTGGCAGCATCTCGCAGCGACTTCATAAATCTCATAATGTTCTCGCCTGCTTTATTAGCTATCTCCTCATTGGATTTCCACTCTCGAATTAAATAAGCACCGCCATTGCGTCCAACATACAACGTGCTGGTATATTCAAATCCAGCCCCGCTATCATTTGTCCAGATTGAAATATATCCCAACTCCGGGACTTCTTTCATCAATTTCTCCATCATTTCCTGATAGTGCTCCAGCACAGCAGGATGGGCTAAGGTCAAATTATATCTTGGCTTAAGACTACGGAACGGATGATCAACTCTTGCACCTCGAAGCATGGGATATCTTTCCAACAATGTGTCAGGTACATTTCGGGGTTCAAAACAAAGCAATCCAGGCGTCAAACCATATTTCAGCGCCAGGGAGGCGTTGGACTTCAGCAGGTTCAAATTCCCCTGTAAGTAATCAGATGGGTAAATTCCTTGGTTAAGTCGGCTGTCCACAAACTGATCGAGAGCAGCACAATAATTATAAAAATGTGGATAAACTTCACCCGGAACTCCCTTTTCATAGGGAATTGGTGTTGCCAGGCAATTCACTTCAATATGGGAAAATCCTAATCGAGCACTTTCACGTACATGTTTCTCCCGATCGAAATGCCTGGCTGTACGGTATTGATGGGCAAAGAAAATATCCATCAAAGAACGCTGCCATTTGAAAGTGGTAACCGATGTTCGTCCTTTTGTAAACTTAGAAATATCATCACTTATCCATTCGTCGATAATCTGACAAAAGTAACTATACAACAGGTGGGGCTGAGAAGCTACTAACTCTCCCCCTCCTGTTTCATCAATTCGAAAGTACATCCAATCTTTATCGCCGACATTCATTTTATTTTCAATTTCAACAAACTTTTCATCAGCAATTGAAATTCTAAAAATTCCAGCTTTTTTATCACTTGCTTTTTCAAGTGGCGTAATGTTAACATTCAAACTCATTTTTTTAATCAACTCATGAGTGACTGTATTTACGACAGGTCGACAATTCAGAAAATATTCAATCCCTTTAATTTTTTTTAGCGCCTCAGCAACAATCATACACTCTCCTTCTTCAATCAATAAATTTATGAGATAATCTTTAATTAATTTTTATTGACATTTATATTGAGAAATTGTAAATTATTTTAATAATAAAAAATTAATTAAATAAAATACAAAAAGCAAGTTTTTTATTTTCATAAATATTTGATTAAATTTTTCAGATTGAGAAAAAATATGGCAGCACAGAAATCACTAAAAGGACATGGTTTTGGTACAGCGCCAGTATTTTTAGCAGCTATTAGCACAATTCTTGGAGCGATACTTTTTCTTCGTTTTGGTTACGCTGTTGCCCATACCGGATTAATCGGTTCCATCATCATCATTCTTATCGGCCACGCTATCACTGTTCCGACAGCCCTGGCGATTGCTGAAATTGCCACAAATTTAAAGGTCGAAGGCGGCGGGGAATATTTTATGATCAGCCGTTCTTTCGGTCCTATGGTAGGTGGAACGATTGGAATTTCCCTTTATCTTTCTCAGGCAATTTCAGTGGCTTTTTATATGATTGCCTTTTCCGAAGCATTCACTCCCCTATTCGGACCGATTCAGCGTCAAATAGGCATTACACCACAAACCTGGATGTTTAGTGTGCCGGCAACACTTATATTACTCGCATTAATAATTAAAAAAGGCGCTGATCTTGGTGTTTCAGCTTTATGGGTTGTCGTCACAACTCTTGCCATATCTCTGCTCATGTTTTTTATTGGTAAACCTGAGTCACAACTGACTGCTGTAGATGTTTTTTCAAAAGTTAAAAATCCCGACAATTTTTTCATTGTTTTTGCCATAATTTTCCCTGCTTTCACTGGTATGACCGCTGGAGTTGGGCTCTCAGGTGATCTAAAAAATCCACGAAAATCAATTCCACTGGGAACAATTTCGGCAACCATTACTGGGATGATCGTTTATATTTTAGTCGTAATAAAATTGGTTTACAGCTTAACCCCCGACGAGTTAGTCGCCGATCAATTTGCCATGAGTAAAATTGCAATCTGGGGGCCGATAATTCCAATCGGCTTAGCAGCAGCCACGCTTTCATCAGCAATTGGTTCCATATTAATCGCGCCGAGAACAATGCAAGCATTGGCGAGGGACCAGGTTTTCCCAATTTCATCAATCAACAGATTCCTTAGTCAGGGTAAAGGTGAGGCAAATGAACCTGTGAATGCAACGATCATCACAGGGATCATTGTTTTTAGTTTTGTTTCCATGGGCAGTGTCGATTTCGTTGCGCAAGTTATTAGTATGTTCTTTATGATTACCTATGGAACCCTGTGTCTCGTTAGTTTTCTGGAACATTTTGCTGGTAATACTTCCTATCGCCCGACTTTTCGATCAAAGTGGTTTCTCTCATTAATTGGAGCGATTGCTTGTTTTATCATGATGTTCCAGATGGCACCTCTATATGCTTTCTTTGCGCTTATTGCAATCATAACTATTTATTCAAGTTTAAAGCGTGGTAGGGAACAGGAATATGGATTATCTGCCATGTTAAGAGGCGTATTATTCCAGTTAACGCGAACCCTTCAGGTGCTTATTCAGCGAAAATCCGCTGACGAAGGAATGAGTAACTGGAGGCCTTCATTCCTTGCAATTTCGTCAAGTTCACTTACCCGCCTGGCTCCGTTTGATTTATTGAGATGGTTTGCACATTATTATGGTTTCGGTTCATTCATTCATTACATTCCAGGACCATTAGATGAAAAGACAAAAATAGAAGCGAAGCAAAAATTAGATCAACTAATAAAATTAGGGGCAGATAGCCATGCTGGAATTTACGTTGACACTATAGTTTCGCCGAGTTTTAAAACTGCTGTGGCGCAAATTATACAGATTCCCGGTATTTCAGGAATGGAAAATAACAGCATTCTATTTGAATTTCATGAGGATGACCAGGGGGAAATCACTGACATCATCGAAGGCTGTCAATTCGCTGTAATTGTTGATTTTAACATTTGTGTTTTGAGATCATCAGAAAGACATTTCGGCTATAAAAAAAGAATTCACATCTGGCTTACGCCTGGCGATTATCGCAATGCTAACCTGATGATTTTATTATCATACATCCTCATGGGGCATCCAGATTGGAAAGAATGCGAAATCGAACTGTTTGCCACATTTGAAGAGAAAGAATTAAATAAAGAAGTTAAGAAACTAAACGATTTGATCGATAAAGGACGTATCCCGATCTCCCAAAAAAATGTGCAGAAAATCCCCTGGAACAAACAAAAGAAACAATATGAAACGTTGGTTACTGAAAAATCAGAAAACGCCGATTTAGTAATCATGGGTTTTTCTTTGAATAAATTAGTCCAGGAAAAAGGCGACTTTTTCAAACGATTCCCCAATATTAAAGATATTCTATTCGTTCGTGCAGGACAGAAAATTGTGATTAGTGAAGTATTAGAATAATTCTATTTTCCGATTGAACTCAGACATATATTAGAAAAATACAGGACATTATACTCGTTTTTCATGTCATGCCTGTGTATACAGGCATCTCCTAATTGTTTGTAAATAATGAGATTCCTGCATTCGCAGGAATGACAGCAGGACTGAAATTTTAACCCATAATGAGTATATTATAGTTTTCAGGATAACATCTATGGATATCTTTTCACTGCAAATTCAAACAATTAAAGAAATGCTAAATTGGCGGGTTTCGCTTGATATTATTTTAATTGCCTTGCTCATACTCTATTTTTATCGCACTTTCAAAACTACTGGTACCAGTAAAATTTTACTGGGTATAATGATAGCAGCAGGAATATTCATCCTTGCGCGATTTATGGATCTCAAGGGAATTGAGTGGATTTATTCTAATTTGAGTCCCATTTTTCTCCTTGCCCTGATTATCATTTTTCAGCCTGAAATTAGAAAAATATTTGAGAGGGCCGCTTCAATCAGACGGAAGGAATCTGGAGGTGAAGCAGCAAAAACTTCTTCCATAATCAGTGATGTCATCTTTGCGCTGGCGAAGCAAAAACGTGGAGCAATATTTGTTTTACCCGGACAAGATTCAATAAGAGCCTGGACGTCTGAAGGCATCTTTTTGGATGCACAGCTAAGTTACCCATTACTGATGAGCATTTTCGACCCAAATTCTCCAGGTCATGATGGCGCTATAGTCATTGAAAAAGGGAGAGTTACATCGTTCGCTATCCACCTTCCTCTCTCTCAATCAAATAATCTTTCTCCAGATTTTGGCACGCGCCATCATGCTGGTTTAGGACTCTCAGAAGTTACTGATGCATTCGTCATTGTAGTTTCAGAAGAAAGAGGGACTGTTACACTCTACTATGAGGGAATGGCAGAGGTTATTACGGACAAAAATGTTCTAACATCTAAAATAATCGCGTTCTGGAATTACACGGCATCTTATCATCTTTTTACTAAAAATAATGTTTCGCGAAAAAAAACGATAACACAAATCATTGTCAGTTTTGTACTCGCATTTCTATTTTGGTCAACTGTTGTGTTAACACAGAATGAATTGAAAGAAATGATATATACACTACCCATAGAATACTCTCCTTCACCCAAAAACTTCACCATCAAGGGTGACAAACCAACCGAAATGACTGTCAATTTGATCGGGACTGCTACCGATCTGAATCACATCAATCCGACTCAATTAAGGATATATGTTGATTTATCTACGGTTACGCCGGGGCAAAAGAGCATTCAAATTGACGAGGATAATATTAATCTCCCCAAAAACGTTCGTGTTACCAAAACGAAACCGCCGTACATTGATATCCAAGTAATCGAAATGCGAGAAATTGAGGTAGCTATCGAACCACAATTTATTGGTAATCTACCCGAAGGTATTGAAATTGATTCCATAGAAGTCAATCCCGGAATCTTAAAAATATTAGCGCCTGTCGACTCTTTGCAACAAAGCAAACTCAATTTAATTACGACACCAATTTATTTGGACAATATTAAGCAGAACACAAAATTTATATGTAATGTCATCGCTCCCAAAAATATTCAATTTATTGACCAATATCAAACAAGTGTAGAAGTCAACATAAGAATCATAACTGAAAAAACGAGTCGTTTTTCTATTTTCAATTGAAAATTCCAAACTGAACATTAAGGCTGGCTGTTTATTACAAAATTTAATTAAAGAAATCCAATATTGTAATGATCATAAATGAAATTTACTAAGACAGATCGTAATTAAATTTACGAAAAAATGAAAGGATTAAATAATGAACATAAAACTCACCTTCCTCGGCGCTACTCAAAATGTAACTGGTTCTCGATACTTATTGGAAGCAAATGGAAAACGATTCCTCATTGATTGTGGAATTTACCAGGAACGGGATTTCCGAGCGAGAAATTGGGATCCGTTCTATGTTCCCCCGAAAACACTGGACGGCGTGTTGCTAACTCACGCTCACCTGGATCACTGCGGATTGCTGCCCAAATTGGTTCGAGAAGGATTTGAGGGTAAAATTTCTTGCACGCCCGCCACAGCGGAGATTGCAAAAATCATCTTGCTCGATTCGGCTCATATTCAGGAAGAAGATGTAGCGTTCAAAAAGAAACGTCATGAAAAAGAAAAAAGAACCGGCCCTTATCCCGTTGTTCCACTTTATACGACTGAAGATGCCGAAGCCACTCTGCCTTATTTCGATCCCGTTGGTTATAATAAGGCAATACAAATTGGCGATGGCATTGAAGCAACTTATCACGAGGCCGGTCACATTCTCGGTTCGACTAATATAAAAGTGAAAGTGAGGCAAAACGGCGAGTCGAGAACCATTCTCTTTTCTGGCGACATTGGCAGATGGGAGACTCCGATTTTGCTCGATCCAACCATTTATGAGAATGCCGATTATATCATCATGGAATCGACTTATGGTGATCGGTTGCATGGCGATCGTGACCATATCGATGATGAGCTGGAAGAGATTATCAATTCCACCCATAAAGCTGGCGGAAATATTTTGATCCCAAGCTTTGCCGTCGAACGATCGCAAGAAGTGCTCTATTATCTTAATACGCTTTTAAACGAAGATCGAATTCCTCATCTCATGGTCTTTATGGATAGCCCCATGGCTATTAGCGTCACAAAAGTTTTTGAAAGCCATCCTGAATTGTTTGATGAAGACATGCTGGAATTAGTGAGACGTCACGAATCTCCATTCGATTTCCAAAGATTAAAAATGACAAATACAGTGGATGAGTCGAAAGCTATTAATCACATTCGGGGAACGGTCATCATTATTGCTGGTTCAGGAATGTGTACTGGTGGGAGAATTAAACATCATCTGGTGAATAATATTCACCGACCCGAGAGTACCGTATTATTTGTGGGATACCAGGCTGTTGGAACGCTTGGCAGACGAATCGTTAATGGCGATGAAGAAGTTCGAATTTTGGGACAATATTATCCTGTCAGGGCGAGAGTGGCTCAAATATCGGGATTTTCTGCCCATGCCGATCGGAACGAGTTGCTTAAATGGATTTCAGGTCTGAATAAACCGCCAAAGCATCTTTTTGTCACTCACGGAGAAGTCGAAGCGGCAAATGCGTTTGCTGAATTCTTAAGAGAACAAAAAGGATGGGAAATTTCTGTTCCTGAATATCAGGATGAAGTGATCCTGGATTGATCCCAACAGAGTGACAAAATGTTGGACGGAGACCTTATACTCACTAAGGAGTGTTTTGTAATG